>JACDJA010000462.1_pt1 | contig 46977 bp, 36 predicted proteins | sample 7449241 | NCBI WGS metagenome assembly JACDJA01 (sample SAMN14253289, study PRJNA609438) | sludge metagenome | isolation source: initial anaerobic sludge | collected 2018-12-20 | reverse complement strand
GAAGGCGAACTCGCGATCGTTCGTGTAGATGGCGCTCGAGAGACCGTAGTCCACGGCGTTGGCGACCTCGACCGCCTCGTCGATGCCGTCGACTTTCACGAGGTTGATGGTGGGTCCGAAGATCTCCTCCTGGAAGAGCTTCATGCCCGGCTTCACGCCCTCCCACACGGTGGGCCAGCCGAAGATGCCGGTGCTGGGGTCGCCCACGAAGCCGGCGGGCTTGGAGTCGTCGGTGATGCGCCCCTTGCCGTACAGGAGCGTGGCACCGTCGGCCTTGCCCCACTCGTACTGTTGTTGCCAGCGCTCGAAGAAGCGCTCGTTGATGAACGGCCCGTACAGCACGTCCTCGGTCTTGAGGGGATCGCCGATGCGGATGCCCTCGACGGCGGCTAGGAAACGCTTCTTGAACTCGTCGTAGATGGGAGCGTCGATTATCAGGTTCCCGGCGCTCGTGCAGCGTTGACCGCCAGTGGCGTAGGCCGAGAAGATGGCGCCCTGGACGGCGTTGTCCAGGTCGGCGTCGCGCATGATCACCAGCGGGTTCTTGCCGCCCAGCTCGAGGGTGGGGTGTTGGAGGTTACGGCCGGCGACCTCGCCCACGTAGCGCCCGACGGCGCTGGAACCGGTGAAGGCCAGCTTGTCGACCAAGCCGTCGTCCATCAGCTCGATCATGTACTGCCCGGCCGCGTCCTTGCCGCCCCCGAACACCACGTTGAACACGCCCGCGGGCAGGCCGGCACCCTGCACGATCTTGGCCAGGGCGTAAGCGCAGGCCGGCACGTCCTCGGACGGCTTCCAGACGATGGTGTTGCCCGTGACCAGGGCCGGCATGATCTTCCAGCTCGGCACCGCGATCGGGAAGTTGCCGGCGGTGACGATGCCCACGACGCCCAGCGGGCGCCGGTAGGTGGTGAGGTCCTTGTTGGGCATCTCGCTCGGAACGGTCTGACCGTACAGGCGCCGGCCCTCGCTCTGGAAGAAGGAGCACGTGTCTATGGCCTCCTGGACGTCGCCGCGGGCCTCCTTGAGCGTCTTGCCCATCTCGCGCGTGATGAGGCGAGAAAGCGACTCCTTCTCGCGCTCTATAGCCTGGCCGATGAGGCCGATGATCTGGCCGCGGATGGGGGCGGGCGTCTTGGCCCACGACTTCGCGGCGGCCTTGGCGGCCCGAGCCGCCTCCTGCACTTGCTCCTTGGTGGCCTCGTAGAAGCTGCCGAGGAGGTCACTCGTGTTGCTGGAGTTGCGGCTCTCGAAGGTGCGCGTGCCCGTTACCTCGCGCCCTCCGTACAAGTGTGGGTAGGTCTTCTTGTCGCTCATGAGGTCATTACAACACGGGGCCCGCGGCTTCCGGCTTGCGCCCCATACCCCACTAAGGTGCCCGGCGCTAACGGCCCTCTTTCCGCAAGAACCAGACGTGCTCACTGGGCCAGGACGCGGCCCACTCGCCCGAAACGAAGAACCGCGTCTCGCTCACGCCTGCTGCGGGCCGCGGCTCCTTGAAGCCCTCGACGACGAAACCCGTGCTCAGGAATAGCTCGATCCAGGCCTCGAACGTGAGGTTGAACTCGATCCCGCCGGGGTCCTGAGCCGCGTCCGACCAGTCGAAGCGGTGGGCCCCGAAGTACGGCCGCTGCAGCTCGCGCACCAGTGCGCTTCCATCGAGCGGGGTGAAGGCCGGCACGAACGGATGGTTGCCGAGGAACCGCAGCAGTCCCCCGGGCTTGAGGATGCGGTGCGCCTCGGGAAGCCAGACGTACGGGTCGCACCAGATGGCGGCGCCGTACTCGCTGATCGCGAAGTCGAAGGCCGCGTCGGGGAAAGGCGTCGCCTCGGCGCTCCCCAGCACGAACTCGGTCTCGGCGCCGTGGGCCGCCGCCAGCCTGCGGGCGGTCGCGAGTTGCTCCTCGGAGATGTCGATGCCCGTCACGGAGGCCCCGAGGCGCGCCATCCAGCCGGACACGTAACCGGTGCCGCAGCCTAGTTCCACGGCGCGCACGCCACCCATGTCGGCCGGCAACAGGCCAAGGTCGCTGTTGGCAACCGACCAGATGCCCCAGTAAGGCTCGGGGGCGCTCCAGGCGCGCTCGCCCGCCGCCACCCAGTCGGAGGCCCGGTCGTTCCAGTAGGCGCGGTTCGCCATCACGTGGCCGCCGGTAAGTTCGTCGGTATCCGCAGAGGTCATGCCCGATTATGCCCTCATGGAAGCCCGGGGGCGCACGGCCGCGCCTGCGGCACTTGCGAGGCGGGAGTACGCACGGCCGCGCAAGGCGCGCTCACTAGGCCCGGGTGCGCGATCGGCACTCGCGAGGCCGGAGTCCGCATGGCCGCGCGAGACGCACCACCGAGCTCGGAACGCGAGGCCGGCCCGGACGCGGTATGCTCCTCGCGACCTTTTAACCGGTCCAGCGAGGCCGGAAAGGAGAACTGCATGCCCAACGAACAGTCCCTACCGCCCAACCTGAGCATGAAGGCGACCCTCATGGGGGCCGCCGATCTCGAGCGCGCTCTGAAGCGCGTGGCGCACGAGATCATGGAGCGCAACAAGGGCGCCGAGCGCCTGGCGTTGGTGGGTATTCACACGCGCGGAGTGCCCATCGCCGAGCGCTTGGCCACCTACATCGAGGAGTTCGAGGGGACCCGGCCGCCCATCGGCAAGCTCGACATCACGCTCTACCGCGACGACCTGACCGAGATCGCGCTGCAGCCGGTCGTCAAGAAGACCGAGGTCGACTTCGACGTTCACGGCATGCGCATCGTGCTGTGCGACGACGTGTTGTTCACCGGCCGCACTGCGCGCGCCGCGCTGGACGCGCTCGTCGACATGGGCCGGCCGGCCGCCATCCAGTACGCGGTGGTGATCGACCGCGGCCACCGCGAGTTGCCGATCCGCGCCGACTACGTGGGCAAGAACGTGCCCACCTCGTCCTCGGAAGTCGTGCTGGTGAAGCTGGTCGAGATCGACGGCAAAGACGCGGTCGAGCTCTGGGAGCGCGCATGATGGCGGCCGTTGCCGCCCCTGCCGACCAGGCCACCCCCCGCCCCAAGCACCTTCTCGACTTCGCCGACTGGTCGGCGCTTCACATCATGGGCCTGTTGAACACGGCGGACGTCATGGCGCAGGTCCTCACCCGCACCATCAAGAAGGTCCCGGCGCTGCAGGGCTTCACGGTCGCCACGCTCTTCTTCGAGGACAGCACCCGCACGCGCCTCAGCTTCGAGCGCGCCGCGCGGGCCCAGAGCGCCGACCTGATCGGGTTCGCGGCGGGGGGCTCGTCGCTGAAGAAGGGCGAGAGCCTGCACGACACGCTGCGCACCGTCGACCGCCTGCTCGTCGACCTCTACGTCGTCAGGCACCCGGTCAGCGGCGTGCCTTACCAACTGGCGCGCTGGACGGACGCCGCCATCGTCAACGCCGGCGACGGTCGGCGCGCCCACCCCACGCAGGCGCTGCTCGACGCGTACACGTTTCGGGCACACTTCGGTGTTGCCGAGGGCGGTCTTCCCTTCGCCGGCAAGCGCCTCACCATCGTCGGCGACATCGATCACTCGCGCGTGGCGCGCTCCAACATCGAGCTCTTCACCAAGCTCGGGGGCGAGGTCACCCTGTGCGGACCCTCCACCCTGGTCCCGAACGAGTTCGCCGACCTTCCGGGCGTTCGCCTCGCCTCGCGGCTCGAGGAGGCGGTCGAGGAGGCCCACGCCGTCATGGCGCTGCGGCTCCAGCAGGAGCGCATGACCGCTGGCCTGCTCCCGTCGCGCAGCGAGTACGTCGCCCGCTACCAGATCACGGAGAAGACGATGCAACACGCCCACCCCGACGCCATCCTCATGCACCCGGGCCCCATCGTCCGCGACCTAGAGGTCGCCAGCGACCTGGCTGACGGCCCCCGCAGCGTCATCGAGGAGCAGGTCGCCAACGGCGTGCCGGTGCGCATGGCGGTCCTCTACTCGCTGCTGGTGGGCCGCCAGTGAGCGCCGGCAACGGCCCGCGCACGGCGATCCGCAGCGCCCGGCTGGCTGAAAAAGGCGGGCTCTCCGCGGCCGTCGACATCTACGTGCGCGGCGAGAGGGTCGAGGGCTTCGACCTTGGCGGGCCCGTGGATCACGAGTTCGATGCCGCGGGCCAGCTCGTCACCCCGGCGTTCGTCGACCTGCACGCCCACCTGCGCGACCCGGGCCAGGAAGTCAAGGAGGACCTCACGACCGGCCTGGCGGCGGCAGCGGCAGGCGGCTTCGGCACGGTCGTCAGCATGGCCAACACGACCCCCGTGGTGGACGATCCGGGGCTCGTGGCCGACCTCGTGCGCCGCTCGGAACAAGTCGGCCAGGCGCGGCTTCGCCCGGCCGCCACCATCAGCGTGGGCCTGCGCGGCGAGCAGCTCACGGACTTCGCGGCGCTGCAGGCGGCCGGCGCCGTCATGCTCACCGACGATGGCGTCCCGCTCGCCGACGGCCACTTCATGCGCCGCGCCTGCGAGTACGCCGCCGAGCTGGGCCTCGTCATCCAGACCCACTCGGAGGAGCCGCGGCTGCGCAACGACGGCGTCATGAACGAGGGCCACGTGAGCCGCGCCCTGGGCCTGCCCGGCAACCCCACCTCGGCGGAGGCCATAATGGTCTTCCGTGACGGCGAGATAGCCCGCATGACGGGCGCTCGCGTGCACATAGCCCACGTGACCAGCGAGCGCGCGCTGCGGGTCGCCGAGTGGCTCAAGGGCAGCGGGGCGCCCATCACGGTGGAGGTCACGCCCCAGCACCTGACCCTGACGGACGAGGCGCTGCGCGGCTTCGACCCGCTGTTCAAGGTGGCCCCACCGCTGCGCACGGCCGCCGACGTGGCCTACCTCAGAGACGCGCTGAGGCGCGGCGCCATTGACAGCATCGGCACCGATCACGCCCCGCATACCAGGGCCGAGAAGGAGCGCGACCTGCTCGAGGCGCCCTTCGGGATAGCCAACCTGGAGGTCGCCTTCGCGCTGCTCTACACGGAGCTGGTCGCCACGGGCGAACTCCCCCTCTCGCAACTGCTGCACCTACTGCAGGCCGGACCGGCCGCGGTGATGGGCTGGTCCGCACCAAGCCTGGCGCCCGGCGCAGCCGCCGACCTGACCGTGCTGGACCTGGAGAGCGAACGCGCGGTGCGCGGCGACACCTTCAGGAGCAAGGCCAAGCACGGACCGTGGGAGGGCCGCGTTCTCAAGGGGTGGCCCCGCATGACGATGGTGAGGGGCCGCGTCTGCTTCGAGCGGGAGCCGTAACCCAGAGCCTGGGTCAACGCTGGAGCCCTGGGAAAGAGCCTGGTTTTCGAGCCGGCGCCATAGGCCCAAACCCAGTCGGGCTGGGCAAGTGATGGGGATTTCTCCCCCCTACTGTCGGTAATGCCTACAATGTGACCATGACGGCAGCCGCGGACGCCCACCACCGCGCCCCAAACCACCCCCTGGGGCCCGGCGGCATTGCAGACTCGCGTACCGCGCTGCATGACGGCGCCCTTCCCCCCACCCCACCGGAGGCGCCCACCGGTCTTACCGCGGCTCCCGTCATTCTCGATTTCGTTACGCCGCCGGAGGAACACCGGCAGGGAGAAGGGTCGTTCGCGGGTGTCTGGCGGCTTCCGGTAAGGGCCTACTCGCGCGGCGACAGGCTGTACGAAGCCGAGGCCACGGCGGAGGCCACCTACATCGTCGAGGCCGGGCTCGTCGCGCTGGAACTGAACGCACCCAGGCCCCGCATCGTCGCGCTGGCCGGCCCCGGAGACGTGGTCGGGGCCCTCGCGCCGGGCCATGGCGTCTACCTCGACAACGCCACGGCGCTCAGCGGCGAGGTTGCCGTCCGAGTGCTGGACGAGCGGGCTCAGGCTGAACTCTCGGCGTCCGAACTCTCCGCCCTGCTGCTGGGTGCCGCCGCCGCGAGGGTGGCCACGCTCACGCACGCGCTGGAGGACGGCGAGGAGCCGGTGCCGGCGCGCGTCGCCCGTGCGCTGCTCCGGCTCGGAACGCGCTTCGGTCAGACCATGGCAGACGGCACCGTGCGCCTCACGCTCCCCCTCACGCACGACACCCTGGCCGCCATGGTCGGCGCCGCGCGCGAGACCACCACCGCAGTCGTCTCGCAGCTACGCGAAGCGCACCTGGTAGACGGCACCCGCGGCAGCTACCGTATAAGGCCCGCCCAGCTGGCCGAGTTCGCTTTGGAAGCCGCGTTGGCGGCAGGGCGCTGACCGGGCTTAACGGCCTTCAAGCTCACAAGGTGCGCAACAGGGCCGGCAGGTCCTCACCCAGTTGCACCACCGCATCCTGACCGTAGATGTAGCGCAAGAAGCCCTGGCGGTCCACCACCGCCACCACGTCCGTGTGCGCCACGCTCGAACCGGCACCCGAGTAGCCCACGAAGAAAGCGCGCGCGGCCGCGGCCACCTGCGAGTTCGAGCCGCTGAGACCGACGAAGGCGGGGTTGTAACGCCCGAGGTACTCGGCCAACACCGCAGGCGTGTCGAAACCGGGGTCGACCGTCACCATCACGACGTCGAGGTCAGGCGGTGCGCCGGCCAGCTCGTACGCCCGTGCCAGGCGGGCCATCGTCAACGGGCACACGTCGGGGCAGCGCGTATAACCGAAGAAGACCAGCGTCACGGAGCCGCGGAAGTCCGCTGCCAGATCCACGGGCTTACCCGCAGTGTCCACCAGGTCGTAGCCCGAGACCTTCACCGGGTTCTTCAGTTCCGTGCCCGCCACCGCCGTCCGCGAGCTCAGGCGTGCTCCGAGCCAGAAAGCGGCGGAGCCCAACACCACCAGGGCCGCCAAACCCCAAACGAACTTCACGGCACCCTTCATGGGGCCAACTATACGAGGCTCAGCGCTTGGATTCGTGCTGCAGCATCTCGAAGAACGCCTCGACCACTCTCGGGTCGAAGTGCGAGCCGCTGCCCTCGCGGATGTACTGCTCCGCGCGCTCGCTCGGCCAGGCATCGCGGTACGGCCGGTCCGACATCAGCGCGTCATACACGTCCACGACGGCGAATATCCGCGCCGATAACGGGATCTGCTCGCCGCTGAGTTGACGCGGGTAACCGGTGCCGTCCCACTTCTCGTGATGGCAGTAGGGGATGTCGAGCGCGGGCCGCAAGAACTCGATGGGCGAGAGCAGCTCGTAGGCGAACACCGGGTGCTTGCGCATGAACTCGAACTCCTCGGAGGTCAGAGGGCCGCGCTTCAGCAGGATCTGATCCGGTATGCCCATCTTGCCGATGTCGTGGAGCAGCGCGCCGCGCTGGACGTGCACCAACTCTTCGGAGCCCACCCCCAACCGGCGTGCCAGCCTCACCGTCATGTCGGTCACGCGCTTGCTGTGGCCCGCCGTCTCCTCGTCCTTGAGGTCCAGCGCGTTTGCCCAACCCTCGATGGTGCGGTCATAAGCGCGTTGCAGCTCCTGGTTGCTGCGCTCAAGCGAGCGCACGAGTTGCGAGTTCTCCACCGCGATGGCGCCCTGGTCGGCGTACGTCTCCAAGAACTCCAGCCACTCCTCCGTCGGATCCATCGGCCGCCTCGAGTAAAGCTCGATGACGCCCTGGAGCTGGCCCTTGGCCACCATCGGCACGGCCATGTACGACGCGTACTCCTGCTGCTGCTCGGGCTCGATTGCCGCCCCCCACAGCTCACCGTTGCGCAGTTCCGGGATGTACAAGGAGCGTTGATCCTCGGCCGCGCGGCCGGCCGCGCCCTTGCCGAGGTCCACGCGGGCCCTCGCGCGCAGCTCGCTGCTGAAGCCCAGGCCCATCGCCGGCCGCAGGGCGTGGAGCTGCGGCTCGTACAGGAGGACCGCCACGGCGTCTATGTCCAGATCCTGCATGACCTGACCCATGAAGATGTCGAAGATCAACTTCACGTCCACGCTGTTGTTGATGGCCATGTCGATGCGCCTCAGAGACTGTAGGTGCGCCAGGCGCCTTCTCAGTTCCTCGTTCAATGCCCGCGTCTTCTCGACCACCGGCGCCCGGTCACCAACCAGCCGGTAAGTGAGGACGTACGCCCCCACGTGCGGGTCGTGGAGCAGGTTGGAGACGGAACCCTCGATCCAGTGGTATTCACCGGCGGCGTCGCGCACGCGAAGTCGCACCGCTTCGGTGGCCCCGGCGCGAGCCTCCACCATGTCGAAGGCGTCCGAGAGCGCGCCGGCATCGTCGGGGTGGACGATGTCGAGAAGAGGCGTACCGAGCAGGTCGGCCGCCGCGTAACCCAGGCGGTTCGGTTGGCGGTCCGCCAAACGGACCATGCGCCGGCGCCGGTTCAGCAACACGAGCCCCTCGTTGCTGCGCTCGAAGATCGCCCGGTAGTAAGCCTCGCTGGCACGAAGCCGGCGAGCCTCGCGAAGGCGTTCAGTGGCGTCCCTGGCCTGCACGAGCAGGCCGCGGACGTCCGGGTCGTCGGACAGGTCTGTGACCGTCAACTCGAACCAGCGCCAACCGCCCGGCATGCGCACCCGAACGGCCAGGTTCACGTTCCGCAGCGGGCCGCTACCGGCCTGATAGCGGGGCGCGAGTGCAGACTGAGCGGCCGCCCTGTCGCGCGGGTGAACGAGCCGCCACAGGTCGAGTTCGCGGTGTTCGCCGGCCACCAAGCCCAACGCGGCCGCCATGGGTGACGCGTAGTCGATACGGCCATGGGAATCGACGACGAAGTAGACGTCGGGAGACCTCTCGAGGATCGCCCGGTAGCGCCGCTCCGTGCGGGGCAGGCGGGCCTCGGCCGGCCGTGCGCTGAGGGCGCGGCAAATGAGAACCGTGCGGCCGTCGTCCACCCTGAACGCGCTGACGGAGGCTGGTACTAGCCCGCCCTGTGGCCTCACGAGCTCGACCTCCAGCTCCAGTGGGCCGAGCCTGTCGGGCGCCACCACCAGCGCCAGGAGCGGCGCCGACACGGGAAGGAGGTTGACGAGCGGGATCCCGAGCAGCGCGCCGGGCCGCACCTGCATGAGAACCTCGGCGGCCTCGTTGACGGCCACCACCTGGTCACTGGCGTCGAGGACGATGACGCCGTCCTTCACCCGCTCGAACACCTCGGCCAGAAGCAGCGAACCTAGCTCCCTATGCGGCTGGTCATCGTCCCGACTCTCCGCGCCCATGGCGCCTCCCGCGCCACTGAGCTTGGTGGGTTCGTTGAGGATGGGGGAAGAACGGTTACGACCCACTGCTCGCGTCGCCTCCTGGACGCCGGGGGCACCCTAGTCCACCGGCGCCCGCAACCCCATAAGGATATGGGCTGCGGTCGATCCGCGGCTGATGAAGATGCCACTCCGCGTGTATATGCGTGTCAGTCGCCGCTTACACCCGTCGAGCCGCTGCCGGACCCCGCCCCTTGTTGCGGGGGTGGGGCGTGGTGGTCGAAGAAGGCCTGGATCCCGTCCAGCCTGGCGGCCACTATCTGGGCCACGTCGAGCACCTGGGGCGCGTTCTTCTCGTCGGCGCCGTCGCTCGACGACAGCATCACCTTGCAGAAGGGGCAGCCCGTGGCGATTACCTGGGCGCCGGTGGCGGCGGCCTCGTCGAAACGAACGTTCGAAACGCGCTCGTCGCCCTCTTCCTCTTCCTTCCAGAACTGTGCCCCGCCGGCACCGCAGCAGAACGAGTTGTTGCGGTTGCGCGGCATCTCCAGTAGCGTGTTGCCGCCACTGGCCAGCACGTTACGAGGCGCGTCGTACACGCCGTTGTGTCGTCCCAGGTAGCAGGGGTCGTGGAAGGTGATCGATCCGTCCAGCTTGAAGGCCGGGATACGCTGCTCGGCCATGAGCTGCTCGATCAGTTGCGTGTGGTGCACCACGCTGTAATCGCCACCCAACTGCGGGTAGTCGTTCAGGAGCGCGTTGTAGCAGTGCGGGCAGGTGGTCAACACCAGCTTGCGCTTGCTCTCGTCGAGCTTCTCGTCTATGAGGACCGAGTTCAGGGTCTCCACGTTCTCGGTGGCCAACTGGTAGTAGAGGTACTCGTTGCCGGCGCGGCGCGCGGGATCGCCCGTGCACTTCTCGGCCTTGCCCAGCACGGCGTAGTTCACCTTGGCCTGGTCGAGGATCCGCGCCATGGCCCTCGTGGTCTTCTGCGCCGCGGGGTCGTACGCCCCCGCGCAGCCCACCCAGAAGAGCACCTCGAAGTCCGGGTTCTCCTCCACGGTAGGCACGTCAAGGTCGTCGGCCCACTCCATGCGCTTGTCCTGGCCGATGCCCCACGGGTTGCCGCTGCGCTCCATGCCGCGAAAGGCGGTCTGCAACTCGGCGGGGAACTCGCCTTGCATCATCACCAGATCGCGGCGGATGTCGATGATGTCGATCATCTGCTCGCAGCCCACCGGGCACACCTCGATGCAGGCGCCGCAGGCAGTACAAGCCCACACGGCCTCGGCCGGGATGGCGAACTCGAGGAGCGGGCGTGGGCTCTGCTCGCCCGCGGCGAACGCGTCCACGTTCGCGTTCAGCTCGTAGCGCTTGTTGATCTCGAGCGCCGCCGGACTGAGGGCCTTGCCCGTCTGGTTCGCAGGGCACACGTTCGCGCAGCGGTTGCACTGGATGCAGGCGTAGGCGTCGAGGATCTGCGGGAAGCGCAGGTCTTCGAGCCTTGCCGCCCCGAACTGCTCGGCCTCCTCGTCCTCCAGGTCGACCGGCTCGAGCACGCCGAGGGGCACCTTCGCCAGCGCCTCGGTGCGGCGCTCGAACGCGAAGTTGACGGGCGCGGCGAAGAGGTGGATGTGCTTGGAGCGCGGGAAGTACGGCAGGAACGCGAGGATGATGCCGAGGGCCAGCCACCAGAACACGTGCCAGCCGAAGATCCGCGCGTCACCCGGGCCGATGAGCCCCGCCACGAGGCTCGTGATCGGTTGGAACGCGTCGGCATGTGCGTGCGAGGCGAGGAGGAACGACTCGGCCAGCAGCCGCGACCCAACGTGAAGGAGGATGAAGCCCCCCACGATCAGGCTGTCGCGCTGCACGCCACCCGCAGCCACGTCCTCGTGGAGCTTCACCCGGCGACCGTGTTCGATGGTCTTGGGCTTCACGAGGAAGCGCCTGATCAGGAAGTACACCATCCCCACGAGGATCAAGAAGGTGAGGATGTCGGCCACCAGCCGGTACACGTCGCCCACCACGCCGAAGTGGAGGCGAGAGGTGAGGCCGACGGGCAGCAGGCCGTTCAGTGCGTCGACCGCGTTGACGGCGAGGTAGAGGATGAAGCCGTAGAAGATGAACGAGTGGAAGAAGCTGGCAACTGGCCGGGCGCGGAACACCGTGGTCTGGCCCGCGGCGCGCATGATGCCGTCGAAGAGGCGCCGCGGCAGTTGGTTGAGGCGGGGAACGGGCCCCGTCTGCCCCCGAGCGATGACCCGCACGACCCGCCTGAACCCCAAGTACGTGAAGTAGAGGGAAACGGCGGCGAGTAGTACGAAGAGGATCTTCTCAGGGATGCTCAGCATTCGGGCGTCCTCCCGCGCCAGCGGGCGGGGCCGCTCGGCGTCGCAGTCTAGGCTCAGTCTATATGCGGCTGCCAGGGGACGGACCCGGAACGGGGTGGGCGCGTACAAGTCACGTCTGACACGGCTTGGAGCGCACGGTGAAAGAACGGTGTACGCGCTTGCGTAGCGTAGTCGCCACATCCGTCGCCGCTTAGGTCTAACATGGCGCTACCACGGAAAGGAGGTGGTCTTATTCAACGCATAGAAATGACCGGTGGAGGTGCCCGCCTAGGGTAGCCCAGAGCCGCCTCCTGGATGAGTCGGAACGTGAGGTTCCCCGAATTCCAGGCTGGCACCGACTCGCCCCCGACCTTCGGGCCGGGGGCGAGTTCTGTGTCGGGCCGGAAGCGACCGGCGCATCCGGGCAGTGAGCAACCGGCGGACCCGGGTACGAAGCAGCCGGCGAAGTCCCCTCAGCGCCTACCGACGAACCTCCAGGCCGCCGGCAGGAGCGCCGTAGCCAAGCCCAGCTTGACGACGTCGCCCAGCAGGAACGGCAGGACCCCCACCTGCACCGCGCTCAGCCACGACCCACCGACGGCGGCGTGCAACCACACCAGGCCGAAGGCGTAGATGACGACGCTCGCGATGAGCATGCCGGCTGCCGCCCCCAACAGCGAGCGGTCCCAGCCGCGCTCGGCCAGGGCGCCGAGGAGCGCCGCGGCCGCCACGAAGCCGAGCAGGTAACCGCCGGTCGGCCCCAACACGTAGGCCACGCCCGCATGGCCACCCGTGAAGAGCGGCAACCCGACGGCGCCCAACACCAGGTACGCGCCGGTAGTCATGGCGCCCAGCCGCGCGCCGTAAGCGGCGCCCAGCAGGAGCACGCCCAGGGTCTGTCCCGTGAAGGGCACCGGGCCGAGCTGCAAGCGCACCTGCGCCAGCAACGCCAGCAGCGCCACGCCGGTCGCGACGAGGGCCACGGTGCGGAGCCCGCCCCGGGTGTTGGAGGCCGGGGTGGAGAGCAGGGTACTCACTAGCGTGGAGTGGCGGTTGGAGCTTGTCATGTTCTTGGCCTCCTCGGGCGAGACCGCAGGATACCAGCGCATATACTCGCCAGGTGCCAAACGATCCCTCCACCCCGAGGTCGTCCGACTGGGTGATCTCCGTCCACACCGCCTTCCCCAACATGGCCAACCCCCTCGGGACGCTCTTCGGGGGTCACGTCCTCGAGCTGATGGACATGGGAGCCGCCGTCGCTTCGCAACGCTTCTGCCGCAACGCCGTGGTGACGGCGTCCACCGAACCGATCGACTTCCGCAACCCCATCCACGTGGGCGAGATCATCGAGCTGAAGTGCCGCGTGGCCTGGACGGGCCGCACGAGCATGATCGTGCGCTGCGAGGTGCACGGCGAGAACCCTCTCACGGGCGAGCGTCGGCTCTGCACCATCGGGCACCTGAACTTCGTCGCCATCGGCGACGACGGCAGGCCCACCCCCGTACCGCAGTTGAAGGTGGAGACGGAGATGGAGCACCGGCACTGGGAGACGGGCCAGCGCGTGCGAGACGACCTGGAACGCCGCCGCTCGCGCAAGGCCTACGAACCCACCTGAGCCAGCCGTACCCGGCCTTCTCGGGGCGGAACGCACCGAAATGACTTGGGCCGCAACGCACCGAGACCGATATGGGGTGCAACCCACTGACGCCCCTGCGCGCGCGCCCTTAGCATTGGCTCAACACACGGGTCGACTATCAGTCCCGAGTTCACAGCAGTTAGAGGAGAACCAATGCGCACCGTCTCGTTCTCTCTGGCCGTACTTGTAGCGGTCATGTCACTCGCGCTGGCGCCTCGAGCCGCCGCCGAGAGCCACGTCGAGCTCATCCTCGACGCCTCCGGCTCCATGTTCAACAAGCTGGACGACGGCCGCTACCGGATAGTGGCAGCCAAGGACGTTCTCACCCAGCTGATCGCGGCGTTGCCGGAGACCGAGGGCCTCAACGTGGGCCTGCGAGTCTACGGCTCGGAACTCCGCGGGTCAGACCCGGGGTCGTGCGAGGACAGTCGGCTCTTCGTGCCGATAGACGGCGTGGACCGCCAGTTGCTGCTCGACACCGTGCGGAACACGCAGGCGCGCGGCTCGACTCCCATCGCGTACTCGCTACAACGCGCGGCCGATGACTTGAGTGGCCGCACCGGCACCAAGGTCGTCGTGCTGATAACGGACGGCCTGGAGGCGTGCGGCGGCGACGTTCGCGGGGCGGCCGAGGCCCTCAAGGCGGCGGGCGTGGACCTCCGCATCATCGGCTTCGACCTGGACCCGCGCTCCGCCGCTAGCTTCGACGGCCTGGGCACGTTCGAGAACGCGGCGAGCGCCGCCGAACTCCTCTCGGCCCTCAACCGCGCGGTGGCGGTCGCGGCGACGGTGAAGGAGATCCCGACTTACAAGGTCACGGTGACCCTCACGCGTGGGGGCGAGCCCGTCGCCGAAGGCGCCACCGTGACCTTCGTGCCCGCCTTGGGCGACGCCTCACAGGGAGAGGGCTTCAAGCCGAGCGGTAACGGCGTCTTCGAGGCGCTGCTGCCGGCCGGCAACTACAGCGCGCAGCTGGCCGACGCGTTCGCGGAAGAGCCCGTGCTGGTCACGGGTATCGTGGTCATGCCCGAGGCGCGGAACGAGTTCACGTTCGAGCTCGCCCCCAAGCTGAGCGTCACGCTGACCCCGGAGACGGCCACGCCGGACGCGGGCTCGATGCTCAGCGTGAGCTGGGAAGGCGCACCCGCCACGGGCGGCGACAGCTACATCGAACTCGGCGTCGAGGGCGAGGACCTCTACCTCGACACCATGCCGGCGCCCGGTGAAGCGGGTACGGTCGAGTTCCGCCTCCCGATGGTGACGGGCCCGCTCGAACTGCGGTTCCTGGTCCCGGGTCCCGACAACTCCTGGCCGGTGGTCGGGCGCACCACTATCGATCTGCAGGCGGTCACGGCCAGCCTCGACGCCCCTGACGAGGCGACGGCGGGTTCCGTGATAGAGGTCGCCTGGACGGGCCCCGACAACAAGGACGACTACATCACCGTGGTCGAGGCCGGCGCCCCGGAAGGAACGTGGATGCAGTACGCCTACACCTCGGAGGGCAACCCCGTGAGCCTCAGGCTCCCCGAGGAGGCCGGCGACTTCGAGCTTCGCTACCAGGACGGCTACCAGGACACGACCCTGGCCAGCCGCCCGCTGACCCTCACGCCACAGACTGCGAGCTTCGTCGGCCCGGCGACCGCCATGGCCGCCTCCCAGGTGGAGATCGAGGTGACGAGCAGCACCGGCAACCCCGACGACTACTTGACGATCGTGCCGCCGACTGCGGAGGAGGGCGCGTACCTCGGCTTCACGTACGTGTCCGAGCCGGGCGTCTACTCGGTCACGGCCCCCGACGTCCCCGGGGAGTACGAGATTCGCTACCAGACCGGAGGCGAGGACAAGACGCTCGTCAGGCAGAAGATCACCCTCACCGAGGCCCACGCCACCCTCAGCGCGCCGGACGTGGTTGCGCCCGACGAGTTCTTCGACGTGACCTGGACGGGGCCGAACGGCGAGGGCGACTTCATCACCATCGTGCCGGTCGGCACGCCCGAGGGGGACTGGGGTTACAGCCTCAACACGAGCAGTGGCAGCACGCTGGAGCTCGAGGCGCCCGCCGAGCCGGGCGAGTACGAGGTGCGCTACGTCACGGGCATGAACACGTTGACGCTGGCGTCGAGGCCCATCACGGTCCGCTGACCTGGACCGCCGAGCCCAAGAGCCGGTCCCCAAGAACCCGATAGTCGGGGCCCGAGGACCCGCGAGCCCAGGCCCGCGGACTTGGGTATCGGACCCCGAGAGATCGGGAGTCGGATCCCGGGAGGTGGACGCCGACGAGCAACAAGCGTCCCCGACAACAACGCGCGGCCCTGGTATCGTGACGGGGCCGCGCGTTGCCGCCTTGGCGCGAGCGTGCGGCACCTGGAGGGACCCCACATGCCAGACCTCACTGCCCAGACCGACTTCGCGCTTGCCCAACGCTCCATAGACACCATCCGCGCCCTGACCGTAGACGCGACCCAGGCTTCGGGCGACGGCCACCCGGGCATGCCGATGGGCTCGGCGGGCATGGGTTACACGCTCTTCGCGCAGGCCATGCGCTACAACCCGAAGGATCCCAAGTGGCCCAACCGCGACCGCTACGTCCAGTCGGCCGGCCACGGCTCCATGCTCATCTACTCGCTACTGCACCTCACGGGCTACGACCTCCCGATGGAGGAGCTCAAGCGCTACAGGCAGTGGGGCTCGCGCACGCCCGGCCACCCCGAGTACGGTCACACGGCCGGCGTCGAGACGACCACCGGTCCCCTCGGCCAGGGGATCAGCACGGCGGTCGGGATGGCGCTGGCGGAGGCCCACCTGGCGGCGCGGTACAACCGGCCCGGCTTCGAGGTGGTCGACCACTTCACCTACGTCATCGCCTCCGACGGCGACCTCATGGAGGGCATCTCGAGCGAGGCCTCGTCGTTCGCGGGTCATCATGGCCTCGGCAAGCTGATCGTGCTGTACGACGACAACGGCATCTCCATCGACGGCTCCACGGGCATCACGTTCACCGAGGACGTCCCGGCGCGCTACCGCGCTTACGGCTGGCACGTGCAGGAGGTCGACGACGGCAACGACGTGGGGGCGCTCACGCAGGCCATCGCGGCGGCTCGCAACGAGCCCGCGCGCCCCAGCTTCATCGCCGTGCGCACGGTCATCGGCTACGGCTCTCCGCACCTGGCGGGCACCTCCAAGGTCCACGGCTCCGTGTTGGGCGAGGAGGAGGCCGCGGCGACCAAGGAGAACCTGGGCATAGACTGGCCGGCCTTCACCGTCCCGGAGGACGTTCTGACCCACATGCGCGGCGCCGTGGAGCGTGGAGCGCGCGACCAGGCGGAATGGGAGGCCATGTTCGAGCGTTACCGCGCCGCCCACCCCGAGCTGGCGGCCGAGTTCGAGCGCGTCATGGTAGGCGAGTTGCCGGCGGGCTTCGATCAAGACCTGCCCAGCTTCCCCGTAGGTAAGAGCCTGGCGACCCGCAAGGCGTCGCACGACGCCATCAACGTGCTGGCCAAGCGCATGCCGGAGCTCGTCGGCGGCTCGGCGGACCTCGCCGGGTCCAACTACACCGACATAGAGGGTGAGACGGCCATGCGCGCGGGCGATTACGCGGGCCGCATCATCCACTTCGGCATCCGCGAACACTCCATGGCCGCCATAGGCAACGGCCTCATCTTGCATGGGGGGCTAAGGCCGTTCGTGGCCACCTTCCTGATCTTCTCCGACTACCTGCGGCCCGCGCTGCGCCTCTCGGCGCTGATGGGCCAGGGCGTCGTCTACGACTTCACGCACGACAGCATCGGCCTGGGCGGCGACGGCCCCACGCACCAGCCCATCGGCGAGCTGATGGCCCTGCGCATGATGCCCGACCTGGACGTCATCAGGCCGGCCGACGCCAACGAGACCTCGCAAGCCTGGGCCCACGCCATCGCGTCTCGTTCACACCCCACGGCCTTCGCGCTCACGCGCCAGAACGTGCCCAACCTCGACGTTCCCGCCGGGGCGGTGGCGCGTGGCGCCTACGTGTTGGCGGAGGCCGGCGCGGCCGGTGGGCTTGCCGAGGGCGGGGCGGGCGCGACGGCAGGCCAACCCAGCGAGGCGGCGGACCCCGAGCTGCTCCTCATTGGGACGGGTTCGGAGGTTCAGCTATGCCTCGCCGCGCGCGACGTGCTCGAGGCCGAGGGCGTGCGCACGCGCGTGATCAGCATGCCTAGCATGGAGATCTTCGAGCGGCAGGAGCCGGACTACAAGGAAGCCGTCCTGCCCGCGGGGGTCCGCGCCCGCGTGACCGTGGAGGCCGGCGCCACCCTGGGCTGGGAGCGCTACGCCGGCGACCTGGGGGAGATCATCGGCGTCGACCGCTTCGGCGCATCTGCACCCGGCGACGTGGTCATGCGCGAGTACGGCTTCACCGCCGAGCACGTCGTCGAGGCGGCGCGCCGGACGCTGGCCCGCGCGCGGGCCTGACCTTCGCCCGGAGAGAACCAAGGGGAAGCGCGGCGGACGGCGATAGCGCTTCAGGGCCCTGCCGCCGCGCGCCCGGCGCTTCCCCTCCTAGTGCCGCTAACCCGCCACTAATGGGATATGCCTTACACTGCCCTTCGTGCCTCGATTCCCACGTCACTGGGCGCCGCAGCAACGAGCGGCGTCGAGGCTGCCAACGTCGGGCCCTGCCACGGAGCAGCACTAGCGCCAGCGCCCGAGACGAGACCGCAAACCGCACAGCGCACGCCGGTCCCCGCGCTTAGGCTAGTGGCGCGAACCGCTCAGGAGGAACGATGAACCGCAATGGAAGACGACCTACATCTGCCCGGCCGCTAAGAAGTCTGGTCGCCGTGCTCGTCGCAGCAGCATTTCTCGCGGCGGCAACGGCTCAGTCGCTGGCGGCACTACTCCCATCCGAGACCCTCGCAGCCGTCGGGGTGCAGGGCCTCGCCCAGCACAAGGACCAGTTGCAGCCGTTCATCGACGAGTGGGACCGGCTCGGCCTCACGGATCTGCTGGAGCAGAGCGGCGGCGATGCGGTCGGCGACGAGATTCCTGCCGACCTGCAAGGGATGAACCTCTTCGACGTCCTCGGTGACGAGGTGTGGATCGGCGTATCCGCCTCGAGCGTCAGCCCCGTCCCTGCGGTGACGGTGGTGGGGCGCATGTCCGACAAGGCGGCCGCTCTCCTGAGCAGCAGCTTGGCCGAGGAGAACGCCGGCAGTGAGGTGCAGACGCTCACCGAGGGCAAGATCGAGTTCAAGGTCTACACATCAGACGACGACGAGATGCCCGTCGCCATGGCCCAGGACGGGAACTTCCTGGCCTTCTCCACCAACCCCGACGCCTTGCGCGGCGTGCTGCGCCGCTACCAGGGCGCCAAAGAGCCCAACTTCACCGACTCCAAGACCTACTCCTCCACCCTGGCCGCCATCTCCCCGGCGCTCGTGTCCTTCGTGATCGACCTGCCGGCGGTGGTGGACGTGGTCATGCCGTTCGCGAAAGGCATGGGCTTCGACCAGAGTGCCCAACGCGTCGCGAACATGCTCAAGACCATGGGCGTCTTCGCCACCACCGTTCGGCTCACGGACGCTGGCGTCGAGACCCTGTCGCTGCACGCCCTAGGCGACCGTTCCCTCGACCCGGCCCTCTTCGACCTGCTTTCGAACAAGACCGGGTACCCAAGTGCGGTCCTGAGCTTCGTTCCCGACTCGGCGGTGGGAGTCCAGGCCGGCGCCACGGACATCCCCGCCATCTGGGCCTACCTGAACCAGCTCGTGGGTCAGCTGCCCGAGCTTGGCATAAGTGACCTCGACTCGTTCATCAGCGATAACCTGGGGCTGGACCTCAACCTCATGCTCTTCGGCTGGATGGGCCCCGGCACGGCCAGCATCACCATCAGCAGCCCCGCGGCCACCCAACCGGGCATCACGCCCGAGAACCTCCTCGGCGACTCCGTTTACTTGGTGGCCGTCAAGGACGAGGCCGCCGCTGCGGCCGGGCTCTCGCAGTTCCTGACCATGGCGACCTCCATGGGCGCGTCGTTCGTTGCGCCCGACAGCGATTCCGGGATGGTCCAGCCCACCACGCGCCAGTCGTCGGGCGTAGACGTGACGTCGTACGCGGTCGGCGACGGCCTCACGTTCGAGACGGCGTTCACGGACGGCTACCTGCTCATCGCGACGTCCAGCGGGGCCATGGACGCTTCACTCGCCGCGCATGCCAGTCACCGCAGCGGCCTGGCGGGCGCGCTCGCCCCGCTGCAGAAGAACGTGCCTGCGGGCGCCACGACCATGGCGCTCTCGAACGACCAGGCAAGCCTGCGGACGCTGGCCGACACGCTGCTCTCGCAGCTTGGCCTGGCGGCCGGCATGACCGGCAGCGAGGACCTCGACTTCGACGCGGTGGAGGCCACGGGCGACGCCCTCACCCAGTTCGTCAACTTCGTCGCCGACCGCCTCGGCGGCTCGTACTCCTACCAGGTACCCGACGGAAACGTGATTCGCGGCTACGGCCTGCTGAGCGTCACCTGGTAGTCCGGGGCCGTAACGCCTGGTAACGACTAAGCGCTCCTACCCTGGTGGCGCACCGACCGGCGAGCGAGCATAGAGCTCCTCCCAGAGGTGCGTCACCTCTTGCTTCAGGGCCTCGGGCGTGCCCGAGTTGTCGACAACGTAGTCGGCGCGCCGCGCCTTCTCGTCCAGGGGCAGCTGCGCTGCGTCGCGCGCCAGCGCGTCGGCGCGGCTCATGCCGGAACGTCGGGCCAGCCGCGCCAACCGCGCTTCCAGCGGGGCGTACACCACCACCACCACGTCCACGTCCGCGTCCAGCCTCACCTCGAAGAGCAGGGGTACGTCATGGACGACGACGCGTGGCATGGGCGAGGCGGCCGCCGCCTCCGCGTCCAGCCGCCGCCGCCGCTCGGCGACCCAGGGATGAACGATGCCGTCCAACAGGTCGCGAGCCGCCGGGTCTTCGAACACTCGGCGGGCCGTGGCGGCGCGGTCGAGCGCCCCCGAGACGACGAGTTCCGACCCCAGCTGCTGCCGTATCCGCTCGAGGACGGCGGGATCGTCGGTGGCCTGGCGCGCCAACGCGTCGGCGTCGATGACGACCGCGCCGCGCGCAGCCAACAACCTCGCCACGCTCGACTTCCCGGAACCGATGTTGCCCGTAAGCCCCACGCGCAAGGGGCGCCCCCGGCCGTCTAGAGTAGGGCCAAGGGAGGCGCGCGCGGTGTCCGTTCCTGACTTGCTCGACACGCGTCAGTTTATGCCGTGGCCGGAGGGCGCCGCCTTGGTGGGCGGGGCGGTGCGCGACGCGCTGCTGGGCCGGCCCGCCACGGACCTCGACTGGTTGGTGGCAGACCCCGCGGCAAGCTCGCGGAGGCACGCCGAGCTGCTGGGCGGTTCTCGTTTCCTCATGGACGAAGAGAGGCGCCACTGGCGCGTTGCACTGCCTCACGGCGCCGTTCACGACTTCGTTCCCCTGAGAGCTGGGGCAAGGTCCCTCGAGGAGGACCTCCGGCTCCGCGACCTCACCTTCAACGCCATGGCGCTCACTGAAGCCGGCACGCTGGTAGACCCTACGGGCGGCCGCCAGGACTTAGGCCGCAAGTTGGTGCGCATGACTTCCCTCGCCTGTCTCAACGCCGACGCGGTGCGGCCCTTGAGGGTGGTGCGTTTCGCCGCGACACTCGCGTTCGACATCGAAGACGAGACCCGGGCGGGCGCAAGGGAGGCCTTCGAGGCGCAGCGCGGCGGCCACGCGCCTGCGCCCGCTTGGGAGCGCGTCAGCGCTGAGCTGCAGGCCATCGTCGCGTCGCGTTACGCGGCGCGCGGCTTCGCGTTGCTCAAGGCGTCGGGTGGCATGGCGCTCTACCTGCCGGAGCTCGAGCTGGGCCGCGGCGTGAACCAGGGCGCGTTGCACCATCTCGACGTGCTCGACCACCAGCTCGAGACCCTGAACCAGTTGCTTCAGGGCTTCCCCGACGCGGGGCCGGCGCTGCGTTGGGCGGCGCTCTTGCACGACGTCGGCAAGCCTGCCTGCGTGGGTCGGTCGCCCGCGGGAACCCCGACCTTCTACGGTCACGACAAGGTCGGTTCGGAGATGGTGCGGGAACTGTTGCAGCGCCTCAGGCTGCCGAACGACCTGGTATCCAAGGCGACGGCGTTGGTGCGCTACCACATGCTGCCCCTGCCGCGCGGCGAACGCGCAGTGAGGCGCTTCGTTCACCGCAGGAACGAACTGCTCCCCGACCTCCTCAAGCTCATGCTGGCCGACCGCGAGGCGGCGCGGGGCCGCGCGGCGCACGAGCAGGCGCGTGTGGCGTACCGCATCCAGGTGTCGTCGGTGTTGGCGGAGCTGGAGACCCAGCCGAGCACCCCCCCGCTCATGAACGGTGACGAGGTGATGGCGCTGCTCGGTATCGAGCCCGGCCCGCGAGTGGGCGAGTCGCTGGCGCTACTCAGCGAGTCTCAGGCGCTGGGGGACGTTCGTGACCGCGGCGACGCCGAGGCCCTGCTCCTGCACTACGCGGCCGCGCAAGGTTGGACGCGTGAACGCGCCGCTTCGCGCCAACGCTAAGCCCGCTTGACTTTGCTCGGCGCTAGACCGGGCCGCGCTGCAAGGCCCTTGAGCAGGGTGACCATCTCGGTGGCTGCGGCCGCGGCTTCGGCTCCCTTGTTGCCTGCCTTGCCGCCCGCGCGGTCGAGGGCCTGTTCCATGGTGTCGGTGGTCACCACGCCGAAGATCACCGGCACGCCGGTGCGTTGGCCGGCCTGCGCCACGCCGCTCGCCACCATGCTGCAGACGTGATCGTAATGGCTCGTCTCGCCCCTTACGACGGCGCCCAGCGCGATCACGGTGTCGAAGCCGCCCGAGGCGGCCATCTTCTCGGCCACCAGCGGGATCTCGACGGCGCCCGGGACCCACGCCACGGCGATAGCCTGCTCGTCGGCGCCCATGCGCTTCAGGGCGTCGAGCGCGCCGCTCAGGAGCCGAGCGGTGACGAGTTCGTTGAACCGGCTGACGACCACGCCGAAGCGCAGGCCCGTGGCTGCAAGGGTACCTTCGTACACTCTCATGCCTGCCAGCTTAGCTGCCGGTGAGCTACTGGAGGACTACGTCGAGGACGATGTCGTCGACCGAGGACTGGACAGCGTAGGTCGCCTCTTCGTCCGGGAAACGCACGGTGAAGACGTTCCAACCGGGTTGAAGCGACAGCTCGCTACCGCTTCCTGCGATGGTGGCGGCCTTGTCGACGTAGAGCAGCGTGAAGAAGCCGACCGGCGACTCGAGGCTGGCGATGCCGATGTAGAAGCGGTCCACCACGCGGTCGAACACGTGGTTGCCGTTCTGATCGACGTACATGTTGAAACGGCCCACGGCGACGTTGACGTCGTCGGGGCTCACGCGGTACTCGTTCTGGAGGCCCGGGAGGATGACGCTCCCCGAGCGGAAGGGCTTGAGTTGGTCTTCGGGCAATGGCCCCGGTGTCACGCGGAACGTGCCACCCACCGGCTCGACCGACGCCACCTCCAGGCCCCAGACGTTGTCGACGTCGACAACGTGGATGGCCACGCGGGTGCCCTCTGCCAGCGGCCCATCACTCTTCACGATGCCGCTCATGACCGCGCCCGTCTGCGCCGAGGCCAACGCGACCAGCGCAAGCAGGGCGGTGAGAAGTAGTCGTTTCATTGCACGCTCCAAGTGTTCAAGATTAGCACGCCGGTACCCTACTTCCGGGCAAGCTCGAGCGTGAGCCCCGCGGCGCTCGGCGACCGTCGCGGCCGCATGCCGAAGGTAGTGAGTGAGGCTCATACGCCTGTTCTCGCGGTTGCCTTCACGTCGCAACAGGTCATATCACATCTTCCGATAAGGCCGGTGCCTCCTGGGTGAGTGCCGTGCCGCCCCGTTTCATCGGGCCCTCACGCAGCGCGTCCTCACGCACGGGCCCTCACGCAGCGGGCCCAAACGCATCAAGCCCCCAACGCGAGGAGTGGGGCAGTAGCGGCTCGGTCTTGTTCAGCGGCCGCCGTACCCACCGGGGTGGCGACTGTGCCACTCCCAGGCGGTCCTCACCAGGGCCTCCAGGTCGTCGAACCTTGGGGCCCAGCCCAGGTCGGCGCGAGCACGGGAGCTGTCGGCCACCAGGATCGGCGGGTCGCCCGCGCGGCGTGGCGCCTCGACGACCGGTATGGCGTGGCCGGTAACGCGGCGGCACGCTTCGATGACCTCGCGGACGGAGTAGCCGGTGCCGCTGCCGAGGTTGTAGGCGGTGGCAACTCCAGGGACCATCGCCTCCAGGGCCAGCACGTGAGCGTCTGCCAGGTCACTGACGTGGACGTAATCGCGGATGGCGGTGCCGTCGGGGGTGGCGTAGTCGTTGCCGAAAACGTGGACGGCCTCCCGCTGCCCCGCCGCGACCTGCAACACGATGGGTATCAGGTGCGTCTCGGGACGGTGATCCTCACCGAGGGTGGGCGTGGCGCCCGCCGCGTTGAAGTAGCGCAGGGCCACCGATGCCAACCCGACCGTCGACGCCAGCCAGCCGAGAGCCGTCTCGATCATCAGCTTCGTCTCGCCGTAGACGCTCTCGGGCCGCAAAGCCGCCGTCTCGGGGATAGGCACCGTCTCCGGGGTGCCGTAGACCGCTGCCGTCGAGGAGAGCACGAACCTGCGCACGCCGCGCCTCACGGCGGAGTCCAGGAGCGCGAAGGTGGCGGCCGTGTTGGCGAGGAAGTACTTGGTGGGTTTGGTCATGCTCTCGCCCACCAGCGACGCGGCGGCGAAGTGCACGACGGCCTCCACGTCGTGCTGCTCGAGCGCGTAACCGACCATCTCATCGTCGGCCACGCTGCCGTGAACGAACGGCACGCCGTCCGGGACGGATTCGCGGTGCCCGGTCGACAGTTCGTCGAGAACGACGACCTCGTGACCACGTTCCAGAAGCGCGGATACGGTTACGGAGCCGATGTAACCGGCGCCCCCGGTGACCAGGACGTTCACAGCCACGAGTCTAACGTCTCGTCTCTCCCGTGGTTCGTGCGCGATACTGGTACGCAGCGACAGGAGGGCAGTACACATGAGCACGGCAAGCGGCTCCGCACGACCGACGAAGCTCCTCAACGACGCAGGTCTGATCTGGTTCGACGGTGAACTGGTGCCCGAGGAGAAGGCCCAGGTGAGCGTGTTGACGCACGCCCTCCACTACGGAACGAGCGTGTTCGAGGGGCTGCGCGCCTACGAGACCCCGCGCGGGACCGCGGTCTTCCGCCTGCCCGAGCACTCGCGCAGATTGCTCGACTCGGCCAAGATCCTCGGCATGCGCCCCGAACTGACGGCCGAGCAGGTCTCGGCCGCGGTCCTGGCAACACTGAAGGCCAACGACCGCAAGCACGCCTACATCCGGCCCCTGATCTGGTACGGCTCCGAGACCCTCGGCGTCAACCCCGAACGCAACCAGTTGCACTTCATGGTGGCCACGCTGCCGTGGGGTAGCTACTTGGGCGAAGAAGTCATCCGTAAGGGCGCGCGGCTCATGACCAGCTCGTGGCGCCGCTCTTCCGGCGACATCCTTCCGACGAAGGCCAAGGCGGGCGGCAACTACGTGAACTCGGTGCTGGCGAACATGGAGGCCAAGTCGAACGGCTTCGACGAGGCCCTGCTCCTCGACAAGCAGGGCTTCGTGGCCGAGGGCTCGGGTGAGAACGTGTTCATCGTCAAGGGAGGGGTGGTGCAGCCCATCGCGCACTCGGTGAACCTGCGCGGGATAACCCGCGACAGCATCATCCGCATCGCCGAGTCGATGGACGTGCCCGTGGAGGCGGTAATGGCCACGCGCGACGAGCTGTACACGGCAGACGAGGTCTTCTTGGTGGGCACGGCGGCGGAACTGACGCCCGTCGGCAGCATCGACCGCAGGCCGATCGGGACCGGCGCAGCGGGGCCACTATCGCTGCGGCTTCGAGAGCGCTTCCTGCAGGTCGTTCACGGCGAGGTGCCCGAGTTCGACCAGTGGCTGACTTACGTCGACGGTTGAGCCGCGCGTGGCCGCGTGACCGCCATCGCCCTCGGCCTCGTTCTGGCCTCGGCGGTCCTACACGCCACCTGGAACCTGCTGGCCAAGCGCTCCCGCGGCGGCGCGGAGTTCATCTGGCTGTTCGCCTGCCTCACGCTGGTGGTTTACGGGCCGCTGGTGTTGGTTTACGTGCTGGTGGCGCGCCCGGTCTTCACCTGGCAGCACGCCGCGCTGGCGCTGGGCTCGAGCGTCATGCACGTGCTCTACTTCGTGAGCCTGCAGCGCGGTTACCGTCTGGCCGACCTCTCGCTCGTCTACCCCACCGCCAGGGGCAGCGGGCCCATGCTGGCGACCATCCTGGCGGTGCTGGTGCTGGGCGAGAGGCCCGGTGCTCAGGCACTGGTGGGCACCGGCCTGGTGGTCGTGAGCGTATTCGTCCTGGCCGGCGGCAAGACGAGCGCCGCCGCCAGGCCCGGCCTCATGTACGGGCTACTGACCGGGTTGTTCATCGGGTGCTACACGGTCTACGACGGTTATGCCGTCAGCAGGGCAGGTGCGGTGCCGCTACTGTACACGTACACGGCCGAGATCGGCCGGACGCTCATGTTGCTTCCCCTGGTGATCCGGCGCCGGCCTCAACTGCGCGAAGCGTGGCAGTTCCACAAGCGCGAGGCGCTGGGCATAGCCGTCCTCAGCCCGCTGGCCTACTTGTTGGTGCTGACGGCCATGCAGTTCACGCCCATCAGCCTAGTGGCCCCGACGCGCGAGGTGAGCATCCTGATCGCCACGTTCTTGGGCGTCAGGGTCCTGTCGGAGGGGCACGCCAAGCGGCGTGCGCTGGGGGCACTCGGGATGGTGGCGGGCGTCACTCTGCTGGCGCTGGCGTGACGCCCGGGTCGGCGCGCAGCCGGTCAGCGCGCGCTGCGGCTCTTGTTGCGCCACCTGCGCGAGCGGGCCCGTACCGACGTGCCCTGGTTCGCCCAGTAGTGGTCCTGGCGCGGCGAGCGCTCACCGTCGAGGTAACCGGCGCGGCGCAGGTCGTCGGCGCCGCCGCCCACGGTCGTGGTCGAGGAGATCTCCAGGAAATCGAGTGTGCTGTTGTTGTACATCGTTCTGCTCCTTCGGTCTCTGGGCGCGACGGGCGCGCCCGAGTACGCACCCGTACCGCCGGGTGCAGTGAGAATCTTGGTGTCTTCTGGGGGAGCGCGTTGGTTATCCGCGCTTCCATCACTTGCCCGAGCGTTTCGGAAAGGGCGCTCAAGGGCCTTGCCAGTTACCGTCAGGGCGCGGCTTGCGCCCGAACGGCTAGTCTACCAGATCCGGAGGCAGTAGGTCGAGCCCGGCCGCACCAAGTCGGGCCCGGCCCGACGGATCGAGCCCGGCCGCACCCGGTCCTGCCCAGGGCGATCAGGTTCGGCGTCTTACTACTGCGCGGTACTTGAGTACCTGGTGCGCCACCAGAAGGAGGTCTCATGCGAGAGAGCGTGCGCGGGCGATCTGAACGCGAGGTAGTCATCGTCAGCGCCGTCCGGACGCCCGTCGGCCGCCTCGGCGGCGCGCTGGCGAGCGTAAGGCCGGACGACCTGGCGGCCCTGGTGATCCGCGAGGCCCTGGCTCGGGCAGCCACGGACGATCTCGAGGTGGAGGAGGTGTACCTCGGCTGCGCCAACCAGGCGGGCGAGGACAACCGCAACGTGGCCCGCATGGCCACTTTGCTGGCGGGGCTCCCGGAGACAACGCCCGCAGTGACGGTCAACCGCCTCTGCGCCAGCGGCCTGACCGCCGTGAACATGGCCGCGCGCGCCATCTTGGCGGGCGAGGGGAGCGTGTACGTGGCCGGGGGCGTGGAGAGCATGACCAGGGCGCCTTACGTGCTGGCCAAGAACCCGCGGCCGTTCGGCCCGCCGGGCAACCGGACCGCGTTCGATACCTCGCTCGGCTGGCGCTTCCCGAACCCGCGCCTGGCCGAGCTCTACCCGCTGGAGGCCATGGGCGAGACCGCCGAGAACATCCACGAACTCAGTCTCGAGGGCGGCGTGGCCGGCGGCGAGATCTCGCGGGAGGAGCAGGACCGTTTCGCGCTGTTGAGCCACCAGCGCGCCGTCGCGGCGATGAACGCCGGGCGTTTCGACGACGAAATCATGGCAGTGGAGGTGCCCGCGGGTAAGGGTGCCGTCGAGCGGTTCGGGCGCGACGAGCACCCGCGCTACGAGGCCAGGGGCGACGAGTTGGTGGTGACGACGGACCTGGCCTCCCTCGCCAGGCTGAAACCGGCGTTCCGGGCGGGCGGCACCGTGACGGCCGGCAACTCGTCGGGGATGAACGACGGCGCCGCCGCCCTGGTGCTCATGAGCGCCGAGCGCGCCGCCGACCTCGGGCTGCGGCCGCTCGCCAGGTGGCGGGCGTCGGCGGCCAGCGGCATAACGCCGCGCCTGATGGGCCTGGGTCCGGTGGACGCCAGCCGCAAGGCCCTGGCGAGGGCCCGACTGGCGCTGAGCGACCTCGACCTGATCGAGCTCAACGAGGCCTTCGCCGTGCAGGCCCTCGCCGTCATGCGCCAGTTGGGCCTGAGCGAGGAGCGGGTGAACGTCAACGGCGGCGCCATCGCCATCGGCCACCCCCTCGGGTGCTCCGGCGCCCGCATCCTCACGACGCTGGTACACGAACTGGCGCGCAGGGCTGCCACCGGCACGGCCCGTTACGGCCTGGCTACGCTGTGCGTCGGCGTCGGGCAGGGCGAGGCAACGGTGGTCGAGGCGGTGCCTTGAGCGCGGGCCCGGGTACTTCACACCGCGCTACCACCGCGTAGCTCTAGGCTCGCTGGGTGGCCCCCCGGAACCGCTTCCTTCCGCTGACTACCCTTCCGCTGCTGCTCCTCGTCCTGGTTGCCTGCGGCGGGGCCGTCCCGGGCGGTCCGCTCACCGGCGCCTGCCATGCCGAGCACGCCTCATCGTCAGCTCTCGCCGCCGCCGGTGCGTATGCCGACGGTGCGTTGATGGCCGCGGCACTTCCTGCGATCGCGAACCCACAGCCCAGTAAGGAGCCGCCGAGCCCCAACCGACGCTGGTCCGACGCCGCCGGTTGGTTCGGCGGCCGGCTCCCGCAGGCGGGCGACGACGTGACGATCGAGCAGGGCGACGTCGTGCTGCTGGACGTCTCGCCGCCGCCCCTGTCCGGACTGACCATCGCGGGTGCGTTGGTGTTCGACCGTGCGGACATCGACCTGGTCGTAGACCACATCTTGCTTGAGGGCGGCCTCTACGTGGGCTCTGCCGGCCGGCCGTTCACGCAGAACGCCACCATCACGCTCGCAGGCGGCCGGGCGCCGGACGACGGCTGCCTTGGCAGCAACTACATCGCCGTCGTGGGCGGCACGCTCGAACTCTACGGCGACCCTGCGGGCGTGGCTTGGACCCGCCTTGCCGCAACGGCGGAGGCGGGCGCCGGCAGCATCACCGTGGACGACGCCGGCGGCTGGCGCGTTGGCGACAGCGTGGCCATAGCCTCCACCGACTTCTACTCGCCCGAGTACCACCAGGCCGTCTCACGTGACCTGCAGGTGGAAGCCCGAACCGTCACCGCGGTGAGCGGCTCGACCCTGACGCTCGACTCGCCGTTGGCCTACCAGCATTACGGCCGGCGGCAGACCTTCGCGGCCGGTACGGGCCTGCCGACTACCGTGCTCGAGTCGCGCGCCGAGGTGGCGCGGCTCAGTCGCAACGTGACTGTCAGGGGTGCCGTCGCCACCACCGACCCGGGCAGCCCCGACTACCAGTTCGGGGGCCAGGTCATGGCCATGGGGGAGGCGCGCGTGCGCCTCGACTCCGTGGAGCTCACGCGCATGGGTCAGGCCGGTCTGCTGCTGCGCTACCCCGTCCACTTCCACCTCATGGGCAAAGCGGGCGAGGGCTCGTTCATCCGCAACAGCAGCCTGCACGGGCTCTTCAACCGCTGCGTGACCATCCACGGCACCGGCGGGGTGCTGGTGGAAAACAACGCCGCTGTGGACACGTTCGGTCACTGCTACTTCCTGGAGGACGGCGCCGAGACCGGCAACGTTCTGCGTGGGAACCTGTCGTTGCAGACCCGCAAGCCGACGGCGGCGGATGCGCTGCTTCCGACCGACGTCTCCTACCTGGGGCCGGCCGGGTTCTGGGTGACGAACCCGGCGAACTACGTCATGGACAACGTGGCCGCCTCCTCGGAGGGGACCGGCTTCTGGTACGCGCTACCCGAGCACCCTACGGGTCCCTCCTACGCCCTCTTCGGCGGCGCCGACCAGTGGCCGCGCCGCACGCCCCTCGGTAGCTTCTCGGGCAACTTGGCTCACTCGAACTACGTCGACGGGCTCCACGTCGACGGCGGGCCCCGGGCCGGCAGCCTGGCCTCCGAGTCCACCTACTACGCCCCGCGCACCGATCCCGCGGACCGGCGCTCCGCTCCGGTGCAGGCGGTGTTCGAGGGTTACGTGGCCTACAAGCAACGCAACGCCGCCGCCTGGTTCCGGGGCGACAACGCCGTCTTGCGTGGGGCGCTGCTGGTGGACAACGCCGTCGGCGTCACCTTCGCCTCCAGGGCGTCTGGGCTCGAGGCGAGCGTGGTGGTGGGCGAGAGCGACAACCTCGGGACGCCGGCCCCCTGGGAGCCGACGGGCAGCGGCGGGCGTTCCCTGCCCAAGCCGTGGCAACCCGACCTCGCCATCCGGGGGTTCGAGTTCTACGACGGCCCGGTCCTCGTTGCGGACTCGCGCTTCGAGGGCTACACGCCTACGCCGCAGCGTGAGGCGGGAGCCTTGAGCGTCCTCGACTACACGTCCTTCTCCATGAGCCCGCTGTCGGCGGCGCGGGGGCTGTCGTTCGGCGCGAGCACCAACCGCGTGCACTTCGAGACGCGTTCCATGAGCGACTACGACCCGGACACCCGAGACTCGGGCGAGGACGGCTACCGCAGCGCCGTCTTCCTCGACCAGGACGGCAGCGTGACGGGAACGGCCGGCAAGTACGTGGTGATGCCCAACCCGTTCCTCCTCGGCCCTGATTGCGAGCGCCGCACCGACTGGAACGCTTACGTGTGTGGTGGCCGCTACGTGAGCCTCACCTACCTTGACGAGACCACTCCGGCGCGAGGTTTCGCGCCCCTCACGCTTGCCTCCCCGGCCGGCACTCACGTCATGTTCGGCAGCCCGGAGGGTGGGCCCAGCGTACCCAACCGTCACTACCGGAGCATCGTGCCCTTCCAGCGGGAGTACCGTTACGAGCACTCCGGCTTGAGCCCCAGCACGTTCAGCATCGATCTGGGGGAGGCGCGGCCCGGCGACCGGCTCGTCGTCAGCGTGCCGTTCAGGCAAGCGGCCACGCCGTTCGTGTACCGCGACTGGTGGCTAGACCCCCGCGGCCTGGTGCCGCCCTACTCGAGCGCGGCCGCGTTGCGAACGGGCCCGTCGAGCGGCTACTTCGTGGACTCGTCGAACGACCGGCTCTACCTCCTCCTGATCGTGCGGGAGGACCGCGATTACGCGCGCCTCACCGTATGCCGCGCGGCGGGCTGCTGAGGAGTCGGCCGACGAGCCCTTGGCAGCCTGGTCTAGTCGGCGTCCGCGGCGGTTCCCTGCTCGAGCAGCCGTTCGCCTTCCTCGTCCGCGGCGGTTCCCTGCTCGAGCAGCCGTTCGCCTTCCTCGTCCGCAGCCACCTGCTGCAGCCGACGCCTGAGGTGACGGCGGCGCTCGGGGCTCCGCAGGGCCTGTTGGTCGAGCGGCTCCACGAACACGAGGAGCAGTTCGAACGTCTCCCGCGCGAACGCGCTGCGCAGGATATGTAAGTCGAAATCGAGCAGGTCCTCGAGCTGCGCCGGCAGCGCCAGCACGGCGTCGCGGTCGCCCTTCAGGAGTGCCATGGCGACGTCGGTGGCGCGCCTGCCCTCACCGAAGCTCACCTTCACCCCGTTGCCGAGGGCCTTCTGAAGAATGACGGCCTGCGCCTTGAGGATCCGCCCCTGGAGGTCCTCCTTGGCCGATCCGGCAGCCGGCGCAGTGCGGGGCGCCGTTCCCGGCCCGGTGCCAGGCGCCGCACCAGGCGCGCTGACGGGCGCCGTGCCCGGCGCGATTATCGGAGAAGCCGCAGGCACGTCGGCAGGCGCAGCACCCGGCCCACGCTCCACGTTGCGTCCGGCGTCCTCGTTCTTCCCCGAAGGCCGGGGCTCCCCGCCGACCATCAGTAGGCCCTGGCGAAGATGACCTTGCGGGCGTAGCCGCTGGGGCGGCCGGTGTGGACGCACACGGTTCCCTCGGCACTGGGGCCCTCGAAGGGGATGCAACGCACGGTGGCCTTCAGTTCTTCTTGGATGATCCGCTCGCTCTCGGGATCACCGCAATGGGTGGCGTAGACGAAACCGCGTTCGACGCCCTCCCGCAGTTCCTCGTACGTCTCGGCGTGCGAGACGTGCTGCTGCCGGAACTCGGTGGCGCGGTGAAAAAGCGCTTCGTGGAACGCCTCGAGCTCCGCAGGGATCCGGCCCGCCAGCTCGTTCAGGGGCACGGCCCGCTTCTCGCCCGTGAGGCGGTCCGCCAGCATGCCCACCCCCTGCGCCAGGTCCTTGGGCCCGATCTCCACGCGCAGCGGCACGCCCTTCTGTTCCCACTCGTTGAACTTCCGCCCCGGCGACACGCCGTCGCGGTCGTCCACCTTGACGCGCACCCCTTGCGCCACCAGCTGGGACCGCAGTTCCTCGACCGCTGCCATGACACCGGCCTTGGTGTCCTCGTCGTTGGCGCGGTAGATGGGGAGCACGACGACCTGGTGGGGGGCCAGCTTGGGTGGCAGGATCAGGCCCTTGTCGTCGCCGTGGCTCATGATGATGGCCCCGATGAAGCGCGTGCTGAAGCCCCAGGACGTGGTGTGAGCGAAGGCCTGCTGGTTGTTAACGTCGTTGAACGAGATGTCGAACACGCGTGCGAAGTTCTCGCCCAGGTAGTGGCTGGTGGCCGACTGGAGGGCCTTGCCGTCGCGCATCATGGCCTCGATGGTAAGCGTGCTGAGGGCGCCCGCGAAGCGCTCGCCCACCGTCTTCTCTCCCTTGATGACGGGCACGGCGGCGAACTTCTCGGCGAACTCGGCGTAGACCTCGAGCATGAGCCGCGTCTCGGCGAGCGCCTCCTCGGCGGTGGCGTGCGCCGTGTGGCCTTCCTGCCACAAGAACTCGGAGGTCCTCAGGAACGGCCGGGTGCGCATCTCCCACCGGACCACGTTGCACCACTGGTTGTAGAGGAGCGGCAGGTCGCGGTAGCTCTGCACCCACTTGCTGTAGAGCTCCCCGACGATCGTCTCCGACGTGGGGCGGATGGCGAGGGGCTCCTCCAGCTCCTTGCCGCCGGCGTGCGTGACGATCGCGAGCTCGGGCGCGAAGCCCTCGACGTGGTCGGCCTCGCGCTGGAAGTAGCTCATGGGGATGAGCATGGGAAAGTACAGGTTCTCGTGCCCGGTGGCCTTGAACATGGCGTCCAGCTCACGCTGGATGTTCTCCCAGAGGGCGTAGCCGTAAGGCCTGATGACGAAGGCGCCACGGACCGGGCCTAGGTCGACCAGGTCGGCGCGGTAGACGATGTCGTTGTACCAGGCACTGAAATCTTCGGCCTGAGTGGGGAGGGCTCTCGACTTCGACATGACGCCACAGCTTAGCAGTAGCGCCGTGAGGCGCGCCTTCTCGCCGTGGGGTCCTCGAAGGGCGGCGTCACGTGATCAGTAGTGGTAGGTCGGTCGTCTCCAACACCTCGTCCACTATCCCGCCCAGCACCTCCTCCAGCCAGCGCGGGCGCGAGTGGCTGCCGAGGAAGATGACGCCGCAACCTCGTTCTCGCGCCACGCGCACGATGGTGGCGGCGACCGGGCCGGCGGCGCTCACGAGTTCGGCCTTCACCCCGAGCCTCTCCAGGTACGCCCCCGCCCTTCGCAGCGTGGCGTCCTGTGGCGCGCTGCGCCCACCTTCGCCCACCTCACGGTCCGGACCCGCGGCGCGTCGGCCGACGTGTAGGACCACGGGCGTCAGGTTCCACCTCACCGCCAGGTAGGCGAGGGCGAACAGGGCCTCCTCGGACTTCTCTCCCCCGTCGTAGGCGAGCAGTGGCCGACGGAACTCGCCCCGGGCCTTGCCCACGAGGAGCAGCGGTTTGGGGCAGCGCCTCAGCAGGCTGTGGACCCCGGGGTCGACGGGCCGGCGCCCCGGAAGTCCGTCGTTCGTGGCGGCCACCACGAGGTCCACGTAGGGTGCGCGCGCCTTGACCTCGGGCAGCAGGTCGTCCTTGGCAACCGCGAACTGATGGAGGACGCCCGCGGCCTCGCAGGCGCGAGCGAGACTCTCGCGGGCGGCGGCCTCGCCCACCTCGTAGGAGGTATTGGCCGCCGCGAGCGCCTTCGACAGCGGGCCGTCATCCGCCGGCCCGGTCGGCGCCCAGAGCGCGAACACCTGCGCCCTCTCGCGCTCGGCGAACCCGACGCCCACGCGCACCACCTCGGCGTCGCTGGCGGCCCCCGTCAGGATCAACAGTTCGCTGTCGACGAGGACTCGCGAATCCTCGCCGGCGAGGGCAGCCGCGCGCTCGTCGACGGTGGCGGGCGGCGTCCGCGCCAAGCCCTCGGCCAGTTGCGCGCCCTCCAGCTCCCAGCCGAGCCGCTCCGCCACCTCACCCCGGTGCTCGGAAAGGTAGAGGTAGAGGTCGGCCTCGGTACGTTCCGGGAAGTCGCGCAAGAGCCCGTGCGCGCGGATCTCCTCCACCACGGGGAGGTAGACGTTGTCGTAGAAGTGGGTCACGGCCTCGTCCCAACTCACCGACCTGCCCTCGTCTATCCCCATGAAGTAGCGGTGCACGCGGATGTGTTCGAGAAGCTTCGGGTACTGGCCGGGCTCGGTGACGCTCAGGTCGGCCCCGGGGCGGAGCTCGTCGAGCTGGGTGGCCTCTAGGAACTCCGCGAACTCGGTGGCCTTGATGAGGTCATCTTGGTCCATGCCCGGCTTGAACGGCACGCGGGTGGAAACCACGGTGACGTAAGCGTTTATGTGGCTGGCCCCCAGCTGCCGCGCGACCGACACGCGGTGGTTGCCGTCCTTGACGAAGTAGGCGTCGCCGATCCGGTAGAGCTCGATGGGTGGCACGCCCTCGAGGCCGGTCATGGCGAGCTTGACGCCCACCCAGCGCGCTCGGTCGGCATTGGTGAGTGGCAGGAACGAGCGGTTGAAGTCCTGGTAACGCCCGACGCTGCCGACGATGGCGTCGAGCGGCACGTCCTCGAGGGTGGTGCGGCCGCTCTCGACGGCCTTCAGGCGCCTGCGCACCTCGTCGTACTGCAGCAGGTGATCGCTCTGGCCCGAGAGCATCGCTAGCACGGCGGCGATGTCGGCGCGCCGCCGTGCGGCCTGGAAGTCGCTTATGGCATTGTGCGCTGCTTCTGCCATGCCGGCATTCTGCCACGGTGCGTGAGTAGTCCCGTGAGCCCTACGGGGCGCTGGGGACGGTTAGCCTCGGCTCATGCGCATCGAGATCTGGTCCGACATCGCCTGCCCCTGGTGTTACATAGGCAAGACGCGCTTCGAGGCCGCGCTCGCCGAGTACGAGCACAAGGATTCCGTCGAAGTCGTGTGGCGCTCCTACGAACTCCAGGCCGGCGCCCCCAAGCGCGATCCCGAACCGGCGATCGCTCACCTGATGGCCAAGTACGGCCGCTCGCAAGGCGAGGTGCTGGAGATGTTGGCGCGAGTGACCGAGGAGGCGGCGAAAGAGGGGCTCGAGTACCACCTCGACAAGGCCGTGTCGGCCAGCACGTTCGACGCCCACCGGCTCATCCACTTCGCCGCGGAGCGCGGCCTGGGCCACGAGGCGATGACGCGGCTCATGCAGGCCTACCAGGGCGAGGGCGCCGACGTCTCGGACCCCGACACCCTGGTGAGGCTGGGCGCCGAGGTGGGGCTCGTCGGCGACGAGGTACGCACCCTTCTCGCCGGCGACGAGTACGGCGCCGACGTGCTCGCCGACGAGCGCCGCGCGCGATCCCTGGGGGTCAGCGGGGTGCCCTTCTTCGTCATCGACGAACTGCACGGCATCTCCGGGGCCCAACCCAGAGAGTTCTTCCTGGCCGCACTGCGCCAGCTCGGGCCGCAGGTGAGGCCCGTGGTGATGCTGGACCCCGCCGGAGCGGCGGCCGGCGCCTGCACGGACGACTCCTGCGAGTTGCCGCAGTCCTGACCGGCCACGGCGGCCTTTTCGCCGCCCACGCCGGTGCTATAGTGCACGGCAGCATGGCGCTGCGAATGATGCACTCCGGCCCTGAAAGCGACTGACCGCCCAGGTCGGTTCGTTCAGGGCGCCGTGCACCAACGACGGCGCCCTTCTTGTTGCGCCGGCCGGCACGCCGGTCGCCCCTGGCCGGGCAGCCGAAGGGCCGCGGCGCCAGCAGCCTAGTGGCCGACGGCCGCTGCTCGGAGGAAACGCAAGATGGACAGCGAAACCTTAATCAACCGCTTGGTCGTCGATGCCCCCGAGGACACGGCCGAACCCGCCGCTGCCGCGGACGAGGCCGATCCGGACGACGTCGCGCTGCCGGAAGCCGACCCGGAACCGGGCCCGGCCGCACGAGAGCGCGACACGTACTACGCGACCACCCCCATCTTCTACGTGAACGCGGCGCCGCACATGGGCCACGCCTACACGACCATCCTGGTCGACGTCGTCACGCGCTTCCACCGCCTCAAGGGCGACGACACGTTCTTCCTGACGGGCACCGACGAGCATGGCGAGAAGATCCAGAAGGCGGCCGAGGCCCATGGCGAGTCGCCGCAGGCCTACGCCGATCAGGTGAGCGGCGAGTTCCGCGACACGTGGGACCGGCTAGGCATCCGCTACGACGACTTCATCCGCACCACCGAACCTCGGCACAAGAAGGTCGTGCAAGAGGTGCTGCAGAAGGTGTACGACAAGGGCGACATCGTCTTCGGCGAGTACGCCGGTCTCTACTGCGTGAAGTGCGAGCGCTACTACACGGAGAAGGAGCTGGTGGACGGCAAGTGCCCGCAGCACGAGATCGAGCTCGAGTACCGCACCGAGGCGAACTACTTCTTCCGCATGGAGAAGTACCGCCTGTGGCTCAGGGACCTGCTCACGGAGCAACCCGACCTGATAAGACCCGAGCGCTACCGCAACGAGGTCCTGGCCATGCTGCGCGAAAGCGTCGGCGACCTCTCCATCAGCCGGCCTCGTAGCCGCGTGCCCTGGGGCATCCCGCTGCCGTGGGACGAGGAGCACGTGACGTACGTCTGGTTCGACGCCCTCATCAACTACTACTCGGCGCTCGAGAGCAAGGGCCTAACCGAGCGCTTCTGGCCGCACGTCGAGCACTTCATAGCCAAGGACATCGTGAAGCCGCACGGGCTCTTCTGGCCCATCATGCTGAAGGCGGCCGACATCCCCGTCTTCAAGCACCTGAACGTGCACGGCTACTGGCTCGTGGACGACCGCAAGATCAGCAAGTCGCTCGGCAACACGGTGAAGCCCTTGGACCTGCTGAAGAAGTACGGCAACGATGCCTTCCGCTACTTCCTGCTGCGCGACATGCCGTTCGGCCTCGACTCGAGCTTCAACGAGCTCGCCATCGCCGAGCGCATCAACGCCGACCTCGCCAACGACCTGGGCAACCTCCTGAACCGCACCCTCGGGATGCTGGGACGTTACCGCGACGGGCTCGTGCCGCCCGCCCGCCAGCTCGAAGCCATCGACCAGGACCTGGCTGACGCCTTCCTCGCCCTGCCAGCCACGGTGACGAGCTACTTCGACGCGCTGCAGTTCGACCGCGCGCTGGAGAGCGTGATGGAGGCCGTGCGCAAGGCCAACAAGTACATTGCCGATACCAAGCCGTGGGAGCTGGCCCGCAGCGAGGAGGACTCCGCCCGCCTCGACACGGTGCTGAACACCCTGGTCGAGGCCCTGCGCTGCGCCAGCATAGTGCTGGACCCGGTCATCCCGGCCAAGGCCCTCGAGCTGCGCAAACAGCTCGGCGTGCGCAACGCCCCTTACGACCTGAGCGCGGCGAGCGAGTGGGGGCTCGTGCCGGTGGGCACGGCAACGCAGCCGGGCGAACCGCTCTTCCCCCGCATCGACTTAGACGAGCTGACGCGCGAGATAGAGGCCGCCGCCACGCCATCCGCACAGGTGGCGCTCGAGCACAAGCCGGAGATCGAGTACGACGACTTCGGCAAGCTCGAGTTGCGCATAGTGACGGTGGAGAAGGCCGAGCAGCACCCGAACGCCGACAGGCTCCTGGTGCTGACCGTGCGCATGGGCCCCGAGACGCGCACCGTCGTTAGCGGCATCAAGGAGCACTACGACGCGGCCGACCTCGTGGGCAAGAAGCTGGTGTTGGTGGCCAACCTCAAGCCCGTGAAACTGCGCGGGGTCTTGAGCCAGGGCATGATCCTCTCCGGCGAGGGGCCGGATGGCGGTCTGGGGCTGGTGAGCCCCGAGCGTGACCTGCCCGACGGGAGTGAGGTGCGCTGAGGCCTGGCTGACGGTCGCGCCGCCCCGGGCCTCAGTTGACGGTCGCGGCCGCTCCGGGCCTCAGTTGACGGTCTCGGCCGCCCCCCGGCCCCAGTTGACGAGCGCGCGTCTACGACCCCGCGTCTTCGCCCACGGCGTCCCGCGGCGCACTCAGGGCCGCCAGGAACTTCTCGCCGTAGCGCTCCAGCTTCACCGCCCCGACGCCCGCGACGTTGCCCAACTCGCTTAGCGTCCGTGGCGCCACCGCAACCATCTCGCGCAGCGTCTTGTCGTGGAACACCACGTAGGGCGGCACGCCCTGGTCCTTGGCGATCTGGAGGCGCAGCGCCCGTAGCGCCTGGAACAGCTCCTCTTCCTCCGGGCCGGCCTCGGGTCGGTCGGGCCCAGGCGCGGTGATGGAGCGCAACTTCCGCGCCGTCGGGCGTTCCCGCAGCCGGTCGCGCCTCAGCTCGACGGAGCTCTCGCCACGCAGGACAGCCGCCGCTCCCGGACCCACCACCAGGCCCCCGAAGCCGTCCGGGTCGGGTAGCAACTGGCCGTTGGCGAGCAGTTGCCTGACGACGGAGCGCCACCCGCGGTCGTCCAGTTCGGTGCCGATGCCGAACGTGCTGAGCTGGTCGTGCCGGAGTGCCCTTACCCGCTCCGTGTCCTTCCCGAGCAGGACGTCTATGAGCTGCCCGGCGCCGAACCGCTGGCCCGTGCGCATGACCGTGGAGAGGAGTTTCTGCGCCGCGACGGTGCCGTCGAACGTCTCGACGGGCTCGCGGCAGGTGTCGCAGTGGCCGCAGGGCTCCTCCAGGCGCTCCCCGAAGTAGCCCAGCAACGCCTGGCGGCGGCAACCCGGCGTCTCGCAGTAGGCCAGGAGGGCCTCCAGGCGCTGGCGTTCCACGCGCTTGAAGGCCTCGCTGCCGTTGCCTTGGGCCAGCATGCGGCTCACCTGCACCACGTCCTGCAGCCCGTAGGTCATGAAGGCGTCGGACGGCTCGCCGTCGCGGCCGGCGCGGCCCGTCTCCTGGTAGTAGCCCTCGAGGCTCTTGGGCAGGTCGAGGTGGGCCACGAAGCGCACGTCGGGCTTGTCGATGCCCATGCCGAACGCGATGGTGGCCACCACCACGACGCCGTCCTCGCGTAGGAAACGCTCCTGATGCCGTTGCCGCACCTCGCTGGAAAGGCCCGCGTGATACGGGACGGCGTTCACGCCCTGAGCAACCAGCCAGGCAGCGGTGGCATCTACGCTCTTGCGGGAGAGGCAGTACACGATGCCCGCATGGCCCACGTGCTTGGCGCGGTAGAAGGCGAGGAACTGCCGGCGGGCGTCGACCTTCTCGACCACCTGGTAGTCGATGTTGGGCCGGTCGAAGCTGGAGACGAAGCGCCGCGCATCCTCCAGGTGGAGCTTGTCGACGATCTCGCGGCGGGTGGCCGCGTCGGCCGTGGCGGTGAGCGCGACCCGCGGCACTCCCGGGTAGCGCTCGGCGAGCACCCCCAGCCCGATGTACTCGGGCCGGAAGTCGTGCCCCCACGCCGACACGCAGTGCGCCTCGTCGATGGCGAAGAGGCTGAGCGGCAGCCGGTCGAGCAACGACAGGAACCCCGGGGTCAGGAGGCGCTCGGGCGCCACGTAGATGAGGTCGATGCGGCCTTCGGCCAGGTCGCGCTCCACCTGCCGCGCCTCCGCCGGCTCGAGGCTCGAGTTGAGGTACGCCGCGCTGACGCCGGCCAGCCTGAGGGCCCCGACCTGATCGTGCATCAGGGCGATGAGAGGCGAGACGACCACGCCCACGCCGGGCCGCAGCAGCGCCGGGATCTGGTAGCAGAGCGACTTGCCGCCGCCCGTGGGCATGAGGACGAGGGCGTCGCCACCACCAAGCACGTGTTCGATGACCCGGCCCTGAGCGCCGCGGAAGTCGGGGTAACCGAAGACCTCGCTCAGCAGGCGCCGGGCGTCCGAGAGCGTGGCCGCGTCGGGTGGCGTGGGCGCGTCAGGTGACGTCTGCGCCTCGGGTGGCGTCCGGCCTTCCCCGGCCCGAGCGTTGCCCGCTTGGCTCAGTCCACCCACTCTCCCTTGCGCAGCAGGGGCACGAGCCCGCCCCCTGCCAACTCACCGGTCACGTCCACTTCGGGCGAGCCGATCATGAAGTCGACGTGCGTCAGCGAGTCGTTGAGGCCGTGCTCCAGCTTCTCGGCGTCGGTCATCTCCTGCGCGCCGCTCACGCAGTTCGTGTAGCCCCGTCCCAGCGCGATGTGGCAGGCGGCGTTCTCGTCGAACAGCGTCTCCAAGAACAGCACGCCGGTCTTGGCGATGGGGCTCGAGGTGGGCACCAACGCCACCTCGCCCAGCCGGCGGGCGCCCGCGTCGGTGCCCAGGATCTCGTCTAGAGCCGCCTGGCCCTTGCCGGCGACGGCCTCGACGACCTCGCCGCCTTTGAACTCGAGCGAGAAGTCGTCGATCAGGATGCCGTTGTATGCCAGCGGCATGGTGGCGCGGACCGTGCCGTCGACCCTGGCGCGGTGCGGGGCCGTGAAGACTTCCTCGGTCGGCATGTTGGCCACGAACTCGACGCCGTTCGGCAGCGTCGAACTCCCACCGTCCCACAGGTGATCGTCCGCCAGGCCGACCCGCAGGTCGGTGCCCGGACCCTCGAAGCGGAGCGCGGCGAAGCGCTGGTCGTTGAGGAGCCGCTTGCGCCGGCTCAGGCCCTCGTTGTGGGCGCGCCACGCCGCAACGGGGTCGGGCTCGGTGACGCGGGTGGCGGTGAAGATGGCCTCCCACAACGCGGCGACGGCCTCGTCCTCGGGCAGCTGCGGGAACACCTTCCGCGCCCAGGCCGGAGCGGAGGCCGCTGCCACGCACCAGGCTATGCGGTCGGACATGGCCAGGTCGGAGTAGGGCCTGGTGGCGGGCCGCCAGGCGCGCTGGAAGGCGGCGAAGCGTTCGGGCTCGGTGCCCGCCAGGGCGTCGGGGTCGTCGGCCAGGATGGCCAAGGAGGCGGCGCCCTCGGCGCCAAGCGCGTTCATGGCGTCTGCCCGGTACTGCGGGATGATGCCGAAGCTACCCTCGGGCCCATGCAGGAAGCGGGCGCGGGTGACGACGTCGTCGGACCACAGGACCTCGACGTAGGGACTTCCGATGCGGTAAGCGGTCTCGACTACCCTGCGAACGAGCGGCGCGGCGTCGACGCCGGCGCGCACGATCAGCTTCTGGCCCGGCTGCACGTTCACCCCGACGCGGACGAGTAGCTCGGCGTACGACTGCAAACGTTCATCGAAAGTGGGTGTGCTCATGGCGTGCATCGTAGCAACCGACGCCCGTGATGCGTGGCCGAACCAGGCCACGGCCCAGGGAGGTTTATCATGGGTCCGGGTGGCGCGGACGCGCCCCTCACAACTGAACCCCTTCAGGGCAGGGTGAGATTCCCTACCGGCGGTGAATGGCGCGGCACGTGACCGACGCCACAGCCCGCGAAGCCCACCAAGGTGGGCCCGAACCGGTGAGATCCCGGTGCCGACGGTGACAGTCCGGATGAGAGAAGGAGGTGAAGCGACGGCCGCGAGACTGCGGTCGCGGCTTCCATGGAACCGCAAACGACAGACCCCGAAACAACCGAGCAGGGCCGGCTGGACGCCCAGTTCATGGACCTGGCCCTGGCGCTCGCCGAACGCGGTCGCGGGCGCGTGAGCCCCAACCCACTGGTCGGCTGCGTGATCGTGCAAGGCGGCAACGTCGTGGGCGAGGGTTGGCATGCCCGCGCCGGGGAGCCGCACGCCGAGCTGGTGGCCCTCCGCAAGGCTGAGCAGGCCGCGGCCGGCTCGACCTGCTACGTGACCCTGGAACCGTGCGACCACCAAGGCCGCACCCCACCATGCACCGAGGCGCTGCTCGCCGCTGGGGTGGCGCGCGTCGTGGTGGCCACCACCGACCCGAACCCGTTGGTGGACGGCAAGGGCGTGCGGCGGCTGCGAGAGGCGGGCGTCGCGGTGGACGTCGGTGTAAGGCAGCAGGAAGCGGAGGCCCAGAACGAGGTCTTCCGCACGAACCACCTTCAAGGGCGGCCGTTCGTGCTCTACAAGACGGCCATGTCGCTCGACGGCAAGATCGCCGTGCGCACGGGCCGCTCGCGCTGGATAACGGGGCCGTCGGCCCGGGCGCGCGTGCATCACTGGCGCGACGAGTACGACGCGGTCGCCGTGGGCATGAACACGCTACTCCTCGACGACCCCGCCCTCACGACGCGCATCCCGGGTGGCCGGACGCCCACGAAGGTCGTGTTCGACAGCCTGGCGCGCACGCCCGTGACCGCCCGGCTCTTCGCGCCCTCCGCGGACGGCATGCCCGCGCGCGTCATCGTGGTGGTCACGGACGACGCGCCCGCCGCGCGTATGCAGGCGCTGGCGGCCGCCGGCGCGGAGATCGTCTCGCTGCCCGCCAAGAACGGACGCCCGCCGGTGCCGGCGGCGCTAGCGGCGCTCCTCGCCCTGGGCATCACCAGCATCATGTTGGAAGGCGGCGGTTCGATCGCTTGGGAGTTCTTCAGCGCCAACGCCGTCGACCGCGTCGCCTGGTTCGTGGCGCCGAAGCTGCTGGGCGGCTCGGCCGCCGGACCGCTGGGCGGCTTGGGCGTCGCCAGCATCGCCGACGCCTACACCCTCACCGACGTGCTGGTCGAGACCATCGGTCCCGACCTGCTCATCAGCGGCAAGGTCGCCACGCCGGCGGCCCAGGCGAGCACGGGCGCCGGCGACGAGACGGGGGCCTGACGTGTTCAGCGGCATAGTCGAGGAAGTCGGGACGGTGGCGAAGGCGGTCGAGGGGGCCGACCTGCGCCTCACCATCGGCGCCCGGAAGGTGCTGGAGGACATGAAGATCGGCGACTCGATAAGCGTCTCCGGCTGCTGCCTCACGGTCGTGGAGTTCGGCGCGCGAGGTTTCGACGTCGAGCTCTCGCGCGAGACCGTCGCCAAGACGGCGCCCCGCTGGAGCGTGGGCTCGAGGGTGAACCTCGAGCGCGCCTTGCGCGTCCAGGACCGCCTGGGTGGGCACATCGTCAGCGGGCACGTGGACGGCGTGGGCGAGGTCCTCGACCTCACCGCAGAGCCCGGCGCTTACGTGTTGCGCGTGGCGGCTCCGGCGGCGCTGGCGCCGCACCTCGTCCCCAAGGGCAGCGTGACCGTCGACGGCGTGAGCCTCACCCTGGTGGACGTCGGCGGTCCCGGCGGCACGCGGCGGGAGTGGCCCGCGCACCACTTCACCTTGTGGCTCATCCCACACACCCTCGAGGTGACCACCCTGGGCGAGCTGGGCCCGGGCGACCTCGTGAACGTCGAGAGCGACGTGCTGGCCAAGTACGTCGAGAGACTGCAGTTGGTCTCGAAGGGAACCGCAGATGCTCAGTAAGACGCCACCGCCCACCCCGGCCCGCGCCGCCGAAGGGCTCGCCTCCGTGGCCGAGCTCCTCGACGAGCTCAGGGCCGGACGGCCGATCATCGTCGTGGACGACGAGGACCGCGAGAACGAGGGCGACCTCGTGCTGCCCGCGGGCCGCGCCACCACGGAGAACGTGGCCTTCATGATCCGGCACACTGGCGGCGTCGTCTGCCTGGCGCTGACCGAGGACGCCGCGGACCGCCTGGAACTTCCGCCGATGGTGGAGCACAACACTGCCCGCCGCGGCACCGCGTTCACCGTCACCATCGAGGCCAAGGACGGGATCACCACAGGCATCAGCGCGCACGACCGCGCCCTCACCATCCGCACCGCCGCCGCGGCGGACGCCACGGCCGCCGACCTCTCGCGCCCGGGTCACGTCTTCCCGCTGCGCGCCAAGCGGGGTGGTGTGCTGCGCCGCGCCGGGCACACGGAGGCGAGCGTCGACCTCTGCCGCCTGGCCGGGCTCGAGCCTGCCGCCGCGATCTCCGAGCTGATGCACGACGACGGCAGCATGATGCGCCTTCCGGCCATCCGCGAGTTCGCCGCGGAGCACGGTCTCAAGGTCGGCACGATCGCCGGCCTCATCGAGTACCGCCTGAGCCAGGACTCCTTCGTTCACCGGGTAGTGAGCGCCGCGCTGCCCACGCGTTTCGGCGCCTTCACCGTCCACGGCTACGTGGACGAACTGACTGGCGCCGAGCACGTCGCCCTCACGATGGGGGACGTGAGCAGCGGCGATGACGTCCTCGTGCGGATGCATTCGGAGTGCCTCACGGGCGACGCCCTGCACAGCCTGCGCTGCGACTGCGGCGCCCAGCGCGACGCGGCGCTGGCGAGGATCGCCGAGGAGGGGCGCGGCGTCCTCGTCTACCTGAGGCAGGAGGGCCGCGGCATCGGCCTGCTCAACAAGCTTCGCGCCTATCACCTACAAGACGAGGGCCTCGACACGGTGGAGGCCAACGAGCACCTCGGCCTGCCCGTGGACGGCCGCGAGTACGGCGTGGGCGCGCAGATCCTCGTCGATCTCGGGGTCAAGCACATGCGGCTGCTGACCAACAACCCGCGCAAGCTGGCGGCGCTGCGGGGGTTCGGACTCCGGTCGGTGGAACGCGTGCCACTACACGTTGGCGAGACCGTCTACAACGAGCGGTACTTGAGGACCAAGGAGCAGAAGCTGGGCCACATGGCGGACTGACCCTTGCACAACCGCGCGGTTTCCCGGACCCTGGTGGCAGGGCCCGACACTCCGGGCCGAGGAGGCGACATGGCACTGTTCCGCGACCGAGTAGACGCCGGCGAGAAGCTGGCGAGGGCGCTGGGCGCCCTCGCGGGGCAGAACGTCGTGGTCATCGGCCTGCCGCGAGGCGGCGTGCCCGTAGCGGCCGAGGTGGCGAGGGCGCTGGGCGCGCCCCTCGACGTCCTCATCGTGCGCAAGCTGGGCCACCCGCGCCAGCCCGAGCTGGCGGTGGGGGCGTTGGCGCAGGGCGGCTTCAGCGTGAGGAACGAGGGTCTCATGGCCGGAGTTTCGGAGGCGGACTTCGCTCGGGTGCTGGCCCGGGAGCAGCGCGAGCTGGAGCGCCGCGCCGACGCCTACCGCGGCGGCCGCCCACCACTCGACCTGAAGGGCAAGCAGGCGGTGCTGGTGGACGACGGCCTGGCGACCGGCGCCACCATGCGCGCGGCGGTGGCCGCCGCCAAGGGAGCGGGCGCGGCGCGGGTGATCGTGGCGGTGCCGGTGGCCGCCCGGGAGGCGCGGGAGCTCCTGGAGGGCGAGGCGGACCGGGTGGTGTGCCTCGCGGAACCGGTCGGGTTCTCGAGCGTGGGCTCCTGGTACGCGGATTTCGGCCAGACGACGGACGCGGAGGTGACGGCGCTGCTCGCCACGAGCGTTGCGGGACGCTCGGAGGGGGCCGAGGGTTAGCCGGGGCGGTTCGCTCCGTCAGTCAGTCGGGCCGTCTTGGTCCGGTCAGGGCCAGGTCGCTCAGGGCCGCGTCAGCTCGGGGCGGTGAGGCTTTGGCCCGACTCCCCCATCCGTGCCTCCAACTCGGCCACGCGTCGCTCCAGCGCCTCCACGCGCCTGAGCAGCACGGCCAACGGGGAGCCGGAACCTTGGGCCGCCTCCTGGTGGCCCCCGTTCTCCCCGGGCGGCCGGTGGCGGACGCGCGGTTGCATGCGCTCGACGTCGGCGCCCAGCTTGTGGGCCCAGCGGTCCTGGGTCTGGCCGGGACCACGGCCGAGGTTCTCCACCATGGGGACGTTCCGAGCGGCGAGCCCGGCCAGCACGCCCTCGACCTCCGCCACGCTTGCGAACGTCGTGTAGCGGTCCGTGCGGGTGCGCAACTCGCCAGGCGTCTGCGGGCCCCTCAGCATGAGCACGCTCAGCAGCGCCAGCTCCTGGTCGTTCAAGGACCAGGCCTGGGCGAGCTTGTGCCGGTGCTTGGGCACGCGGTCGCTGACCTCCTGGACGGTTGCCGCCAGGCCCTTGTCGCGCAACCGCTGCAACGCGTCGAGCACGTCGAGCAGGTGGTGTTCGGTGACGGGGTCGCGGCTCGTCTTCTGATTGCAGGCCGTCAAGAGGGCCTGGCTCGTCAGTGGGTAGGCCCCCGGGGTGGTGCGTTCCTTCTCGACCAGGGAGCCCAGCACGCGCAGCTCGATATCGCTTAGAGCCATGGGGCAATGATATTACGGCTGGCGCCGCGGCCCCGGCCCGGCGCCGTGGCCCCTGCCCGGCGCATGTAATAGCCTGGGTGGCGTGCCGATCCGCGACGAACTCATCGAGCGCACCATCCAGCAACTCGCGGCGCTCATGGCCAAGCTGCTGCTCGCCCGTTCGAGCACCCTCGAGGCCGCGCGCCTCGACCTGGGCGCGGCGGAGCGGGAGCTCGAGGGCCTCTACCTCGCCAACCTGGGCACCAGTCGGAGCCTGGTGGGGCGGCTCGGGGTGGAGGACCTCATCGGGGTCCTGGGCACCGCCGGCTACGTCGACGGCGAACGCGCCTACCTGCTTGGCGCCCTCCTGAGCGTGGACGCGGAGGTCGCGCTGGTCGCGGGCGCCGCCGAGGACGACGCTGAAGTCCTGCGCCTGCGCAACGCGGCCCTGGCGATGCTGCTGGAGGCCGGCTCGGTCAGCCTGGGCGAGCCCGACCTCGACCGCCGCGTGCAGAACCTGCTAAGCGAGGTGCCCGAGGAATTGAGGCCCGACTCCACTTTCGAGCGCCTCTTCCGCTACGAGTTCACGAGCGGCCGCTTCGCGCGGGCCGAGGATGCCCTGTTCGCCTGGCTGGACCGCTCGGAGCGCGCGGAGGACCGACTGGAGGTCGCCGCCACGGCCGGGGCGTTCTACGACGCTCTGGAGAGCAAGTCGGCCGAGGAGCTGGAACTAGGTGACTTCGAGCAAGGCGACGTTGCGCTAGGGCGGGCCGATTTCGCCGCCAGGTTCAACTAGCCCCTGGCGCACGTCATTCCCACTCGGGTTCCTCCGCCGCCACGCGCTTGACGTCCACCCAGCCGACGCGCAGCCCCTCCATCGCCTCGATCACCAGTTGGTAGCCCTGCCACGACGTCTCGTCGCCGGCCTGGGGCACGCGTCCCAACCTGTCCGCCATCAACCCACCCAGCGTCTGGTAGCCGGCGCCCTCGGGCACCACGTCCTCCTCCAACCCCAGCAGGTCCACGAAGTCGTCGACGTGCATGGAACCCTGCACGCGCCAGGCGCCCTCGCCCAGGGGCACCACCTCAGGGGGGTCGTCCTCGCCTGGCGGCATGATGTCGCCCACCAGCTCCTCGAGGATGTCGGAGAGGGTCACCAGGCCCTCGACGCCACCGTATTCGTCGAGCACCACCGCGATGTGCGTCCGCGAATCGCGGAACTTGTTGAGCAGGCTGAGGATCGGCAGGGTCTCGGGCACCAGCAGTGGCTTGTGCAAAGCGGCACGAAGGTCGAAGCTGCCG
>JACDJA010000461.1_pt1 | contig 47014 bp, 42 predicted proteins | sample 7449241 | NCBI WGS metagenome assembly JACDJA01 (sample SAMN14253289, study PRJNA609438) | sludge metagenome | isolation source: initial anaerobic sludge | collected 2018-12-20 | reverse complement strand
CCGAGTTGGTGCCATCCCAATACATCCAGAATGCCACGCTGGTTTTTGCACCAGTGACAGCAGACACCGGCAGATTGGGGATGGTGAAGGCGCCTCCGCTATTCACGGGTCCCGGCATGTCGGCATAACCACAGGTGCCGGGTTCGCCCGCTTTAGCCGGATCAGTGAAGGTACGGGAAGGGAGGTGGCTACCGATGGCATGTCCATTGTAGGGCCCGTTGATATAACCGGCGGTGTCTTTCAGCTCACCAGCCGCACCCTTCCAGACAGTATCTTCGAGATGATACTGCGCCACCAGGACAGCCGCTGCCTGCGCAACGCTGGAAAGAGAGAGAAAACCGAATAGTGCCAGCAGGATCAGAATCAAGTGCTTTTTCACTGCCATGCATCAACCCCCAATCACCGTGGCGCGCAGACGGCGTGCGACATAATCAACCGACCCAAAACTGCCGCGACTGGCACTGACCTGGACATCGTAAAGGGTATAGCTTTTGGCCCCCTCGATCACTGGGTAGGCGATACAACCGGACAGTGTGATGGTAAAACCGTCAGCGGTAAAACTGCTGGGCACTCCGGGACAGCTGTTATTGGTCTTGATCTGATACACCACCCACTCCAGGCCGCTGGAGGCCGCATACCAGGCGCGCATGGATTGCAACGAAAGGGTCGTGGTGGTCTGCTGAGAGACGTTCAGACGCACCATGTAGCCCCCCAGAGCGGCCAGCACCACCAGCATGAACAGGGTACTGACCAGGGAGAAGCCCCGCTGCCCGGACACGGCTTTCAACAGACTGCCGGCAGACCGCTTCATGGCATATTCACCAGATGGGACTGTTGCAGCAGGGTAATGGATTCGTTCTGCTCCTGTACGGTGATCTCCGATGTCACCAGGGCGTTGCGTGAGGGAGTGCCCGGACTGTAGGTGAAACGGCAGGCGCTGACCCGGTCCAGCAGCAGCGCCTGCTCCGCCGGGTTGGCTTGCGCCAGCAGTTCGGCATGACTGTCCACATCTTGCTGATCTGCCCGTAGATTGTAACCCTGGTAGCGCCGGATGGTGCCGGCCGCCAGATCACACAGATAGGTCACGGGTGTATCGACAATATAGAAACGCTGGTCAGGCGAACTGGCCGGGAAGGCCGCCTGACCGCCGGCAAAGCCGCTGTTGATAAACTCCAGGGTAATCGGTGGCCCGGCATTCACGGCGCTGATGGTGGCGGCATTGTCCAGGTTATAGGCACTGCTCCCCAGCAGGCCGGTGTTGTAGATTATCAGGCAGGAGGCGACCATGCTACCGCAGGCAGTGCCACTGCCACTGGTCTGAATCAGACCGCTGTCGGCCAGCAGGCCAAGCACTTCGAACCGGGTATCCGCATCCGCCGGATTGAAACTCAGACGCAATGGATCCGCTTCGGGTGCCGACCGATACTGCCCGCCGGTCACTACATGGAGAAATTCCAGGCAGCGACCGGCACAGCCGATACGCACACTGTTGGGCAGGGCGTCCCGCAGCTCCCGGGTGATCCGTACCAGCGCCGTGTCCGCCCGGTCCACCAGCCGCGCCCGGCTGGCCTGGGATTGGTACATCTCCAGCGGCCGCTGGATCAACTGGGAAGCGGCCACGGCAATGACGCCACTGATCACGATCACCACCACCAGTTCGATCAGGGTAAAGCCCTGTTGATTGTTGCCCCCGGTGTGTGAGTTGGGCCAGACAAGACCTCTACTGCAGGCCGGGACACCAACCCGGCCCGACTCCGACACCTTGAATTTTGAAACAACCGCCTGTAGGAGCGGCGCCACGCCGCGATTCGGCCAGAGGGCGAGCCTCCTACTGGTCGCGTGGCAGACCGGGGGGGGCCGGTTCCGGGTCAACAGCTGATCTCCTGACTCAATCGTCATGTCAGTTCAGCCTGTAGGCCACGACAGGCACATTGATACCAGCCTGTCCATCGTGGGTCACGGTGATGGCAATGCGCAGCGCCGGACTGCCAGCCCCAGGTCCCAGCGTGGTTCCCGTAATAGTCACAGCGATGTTGTAACCCTCCAGGCCGGACACCGGGTTGCCGTTCTGGTCCAGCGCCCCGCTACTGTTGTTGAGCCCCTGGTAGTCCCACACATCATCATAAGTAGAGCGACTTTCACCACTCTCGGGGCCGTTCACCTCGCCTCCATCCGGATCGGTCAGCGGCTGAGTGAGAATCTCCTCCATGTAGGACTGGGCGATGGCCGTGGCCTGCTCCCGCAGCATGGGATCGGCACTGGAGAGAATGGTCTGGGTCATCACCATCAGGATACCTGTGGCGGCCACCGACAGAATCACAATGGAGACCACCAGTTCGATCAGGGTGACGCCGCGTTGTGCCGGCCGGTTCATCATACTCAATGCACATACCCGGTCTGAGGTTCGACAGTGATGCTGCGACTGCCGATGGTGATACCGGTCGCTGCCGACAGCAGATTTCCGCTGGCACTGCTGCGGGGTCGTCCCAGCGAATCAAAATAGAGCGTGGTGACACTCAGGGCGACGCCACCCGGTGCGGTACCGTTATAGCCGGCACTGTCGCTGCCGGGCAGACGGACCGGTGCGGTGAAGGCGCCACTACGGCAGTTGACCCGCTGATTCAGCTGGTACCCCCCCGGATTGACGGCCACCTGGGTGTCGCAACCGGTGGCAATCGCCAGCTTCTGAGCGAAGCGCAACGCCTCCCCCACTTCATCACTGAAGCCCCACTCCAGGAAGGTAAGCTGATTGAAAAAACGCGGCATGCCCACCGCCATCAATACCCCCACCAGCAGCAGGACCACCACCAGCTCCACCAGGGTGAAGCCGGACTGATGCGGCCGACCGGTTTCCAACAAGCAAAACGGGCACTTGCAAGGTGCCCGTTTTTGGTCTGATAAGGGATGTGTCATGGTGATCAACACTCGATACTTACCGAATCATGGCTGGCTATCCGAAGGGAGGGAGTTTAAAACAACCATGTTGACTCCATCCCCCCGATGCCCCAATCAGAAGATTGAATCGACCGTCACTGCCCCGTTGCTGACATCATATCTGATACTCATATTGCCGGCGGGCTGGTAGGTATAAATGCATACGCTACCGGCTACTGTCGCCTGATAATCAACATTTGCGGTTCCTGTACCTGCGGGCGGAGGGTTCTGCATCACAGCATTCCAGATCTGCACGCAACGGTTCGCATCCGGGTTGGTATTCACACCATTGGTTGAAGTCGGCCAGCCATTGGCACTCATATCCACCGTGCCATCACCAAAGCCCACAAGGTTATCTACCGCACCGGTATGTCCATTGGCCACCCACTGGGCATGGGCCAGTGAAATAGCCGAACCCATTCCACCGCCAGCCCCCTTGACGGCCGCCACGTGAGCATCCTGCTGCACATCCATAAACCGTGGCAGCGCGGTCGCCGCCAGTACACTGAGAATCAGGATCACCACCACCAGTTCAATGAGTGTAAAACCCGCCTGTTGTTTCATCTTCCGCTCCCGTTGTTGCACATATTTTTGTTACCAATCCTGTTGCGGGGCATGCCAGCAAACGTCTGATTGCAAAAGCAAGCCTGATGGGCACGCCGTGCTTTGCCATCCTGCATATCCTGGGTCGGCACGGCGGTCAAATTAATAAAAACGGAAACCGCAAAGTGCACAAAGGCCGCGAAGTGAATATCTTTATAACTTTGCGTGCTTCGCGCACTTTGCGGTTAGACTCCTTCCAGAATTTGCCTCCGACCCTCTGGTGCGCCTCATTTAATCCCACTACCCAAGTATTTCGCCCAACCCGTCGGAAACTTTAATATTTTTAATGGAATTTAATCCGGTTTCTTAACTGGAGGTTGTCGACGCCAGGGCAACGGGCAGTTCCAGGTGATTTTCAGATGGCGGAATATAGGGTCCTGCCCGGACGGTTCACAGCGGCAGACCCCGATGATCTCGGCAATCTCCCCCCCGATCTGCAGCAGCGGCACCCGTTCGCGCATCCAGGGGAGCACCCCGGCCTCCTGCAACAGCTGCTTGACCCGTTTGCTCACCCCTCTGCCCTGTGGGCGGCAGGTTTCACCGCCCTGGCGGAAGCGGATGCGATATTCCGGCCCCGATTGAAAGTCTCCCATGGCTTCGCCACCGTGAAATCGGAGTGTCCCGAGCCCGCCCGGCAGCGACAGTTCAGATTGACCCGTCCAGACCAGGGATTGGGAGGCATCGAATGACGCGAGTGGTGACAGCAGATAGAGCCTGTCCCGGTAGCGCCGCACCTCCGCGCCCGGCCAACTTACCAATGGATTACCATCCGGTCGCGCACCCAACACCTCGTTGCTGATGCGTGACAGAATGGCGCTATCGGGCAGCGGCATCCCGTGCTGTCTGATCCAGAGCCGCAGCAGGGGCCTCCGCTGATCATCGGGCAGGGCATCGAGCGCCGGCACCGACAGGGTCTTCTCCGCCGGATCACTGATCTGCTCCAGCGTCCGGGACAGCAGGGTTTCGATCAGCCGGTCTGCGGCGGCACAGTGGCCGGCACTGCGCGACAGGGTTTTGGACATGGCCGGCCAGCGCGATTTCAGCAGCGGGATGACCTGATGCCGCAGATAGTTTCGGTCAAATGCAATGTCCTGATTACTGGTATCCTCGATCCACTGCAACCCGGCTTCGCGCGCATACCGGATCAGTTCATCGCGCGTGCTATCGAGCAGCGGCCGGGCATGCATACCTCTGGCGAAACCGCCCACTGCCGGCATGGCCGCCAGGCCGCTCAGACCGGCACCGCGTAACAGCTGCAACAGCAGGGTCTCGGCCTGGTCGTCCTGATGATGGGCCGTCAGCAGCATCTCCCCGGCGCGCAGTTCCCGGGCCAACACAGCATAGCGCGCCTCCCGCGCGACGGCCTCCAGACTTTTGCCCTTGACCGGTTTCAATTGCAGGGAAAATGTGTTCAGCGGAATGCCCAGTTTCCCGCAGACCCATTCACAGTGCCGGACCCATGCACCCGACCCGACCTGCAGGCCATGGTCCAGATGGATTGCCCTGAGCCGGGCCGGCAGGCGCTCACCCAGCAGCGCCATTGCATGCAGCAGCACATGGGAGTCCATGCCGCCGCTGAACCCGATTAGATAGCCGGTGGGTATGGGAAATTTCAACAGGGTATTCAGCAGATGATCGTGGCTGAACAACATGGCTGGATAAGCTCCGCAGTAGCCGTAGGAGCAGCTTCAGCTGCGATAAAAATTATCGACGCAGCGCGGCTGAAGCCGCTACCCATTATCGCCCTCACTCGGCTCCGATGCACACGCAGGACGGGGGCCTGGGGGCAACCCGCCGTGGTTGCCGGAGAGTCGAAGTCACCCGCGTAAAATTTCCTGGGGAGTTTTCTGCAATCTGTAGGGAATTAACTCTGGAAGGCTCCGTATCCCATCAGCCGCCGGTAACGCTCTTCCAGCAATTGTTCCATGGGTTTAGCATCCAGTTCCTGCAATGAATCCAGCAATGCACTCTTCAGATTCGCTGCGGCCGCCACCGGATCACGATGAGCACCGCCCGGTGGTTCAGGGATGATAATATCGATCAGATCCAGCTCCTTGAGCCGGTCCGAGGTGATCCCCATCGCCTCGGCCGCCAATGGCGCCTTGTCGGCGCTTTTCCAGAGAATCGAGGCACACCCTTCGGGAGAAATGACCGAGTAGGTGCTGTATTCGAGCATCATCACCCGGTCACCCACGCCGATGGCCAGCGCACCACCGGAGCCCCCCTCGCCCATGACGGTACAGATGATGGGTGTTTTCAGCCCGGCCATCACCAGCAGGTTTTTGGCAATCGCCTCGCTCTGGCCACGCTCTTCGGCGCCGATACCGGGATAGGCGCCGGGGGTATCGATGAAGGTCAGGATGGGCAATTTGAAGCGCTCCGCCGTCTCCATCAGGCGCAGCGCCTTGCGGTAGCCCTCGGGGCGTGGCATGCCGAAATTACGAAACAGTTTCTCCTTGGTATCCCGCCCTTTCTGCTGACCGATCAGCATCACCGGACGGCCGTCGAGACGGGCTACACCGCCGACAATGGCGTGATCATCGGCAAATGCCCGGTCACCGTGCATCTCGTAAAAGTCCTCGAAGATATACTCGACATAGTTGAGCATATAGGGACGCTGCGGATGCCTGGCCACCTGGGCAACCTGCCACGGCTTCAGGTTCTGATAGAGGGATTCGGTCAATGCCCGGCTTTTGCTCTCCAGGCGGGTGATCTCGTCCTGGATATTGATCTCGTTATCGTTGCCGACCAGGCGCAGCGCTTCGATTTTCGCCTCAAGCTCGGCAATGGGTTGTTCAAATTCAAGAAAGTTCATGTCCATTGGCAAAATATACCGGATTAGGTTGGGATATAACAGATCATCGGGCCATGCCTTGACCATCGGAATGACGACCAGACTCAGCGATGGTTGAATACCGTTTGTAAAGCCGCCAATGAACGCAAATAAAAACATTTGGCAAACGTCTTATCCGCTGATTCTGCTGACAGCGGTCGCTTTCGAGTCGGGACCTGTTCTGGGTAAAGAGTGAGCGGGCGGTTCTCTCTATCCCTATTTGCGTTTATTTGCGTTCATTCGCGGCGGATAATTTCCCACCATACAGCCGATCGGGATGGCTAATCAAAGGCTATATCAGCGGTACCACTTCAGGCCGGCAAACCAGCGTCCTGGCGTTCCGGAACCCGGCCCCGGGCGTAGATCACCTCCAGCGACTCCATGCCCAGCAGCCGTGACAGTTGCCGCAACAGCTCATCGGACGGCTGCACGCGCCAGGCCTCACTGCAGGCCAGTGCGGCGGAGGCAGTGCCCCCCCGGTAGCTGATCTGAATATCGCAATTCCCGCCCTGGTAAGGCGCCAGCAGCCCCAGCAACTCATCGGCAAAGGCCTGGGGAGTGCTCTGTTTTTGTGTCAGCAGCCGGTGGTCCCAGCTGAGCCGCAGGGCGGTGGCATGCAGCGCCCTCGCCTGCTGGAACTCCATTAACTGATCGACCCGGATACTCAGACCGCCGCGGTATTCGTCATAATTCAGATTACCCGCCACCAGCAGAATCCGATCACTGACCAGTTGTTCCTTGAACGCCTCGTAGGCATCGGAAAACAGCGTGATCTCGATCCGGCCGCTGCGATCATCCAGCACCACCGTCCCCATACGTCCTCGCTGGGTCTGCCGGTGGCTCACCGTGAGCGCCAGGCCGGCCACTAGGACCCGCTGCCGGGAACGTTTCTGATAACCACCACCGCCATCGCCCCCCCCGGCGCTATCCAGGGCGAGGCTGCCGATCCGGGTCACACCCAGACCAGCCATCTCCGGCACATAGCGATCAATCGGATGACCGGTCAGATAGAGACCCAGGGTCTCCTTCTCCCCCTGCAGACGAATTTCGTCTTCCCACTCCTCGCTCTCCTCGGGGATCATCTGCGCGCTCAGTGCCGCCTGCGGTTCGGGGTCAGCCATGCCGAACAGATCCTCCTGCCCGGCGGCCAGGCTGGCATGATGCTGCTCGGCCATCTTCAGCGCCAGCGGCAGTTGGTTCATCAGGCTGGCGCGATTGCTGCCCAGTTCATCCAGCGCCCCGGCCCTGAGCAGGGATTCCAGCACCCTTCTGTTGACCTTGCGCTGATCGATACGGCGACAGAACTCAAAGATATCCTTGAATCGGCCGGCCGACTGGCGTGCCTCGATAATACTCTCGATGGCCGACTCACCCACGCCCTTGATGGCGCCAAGGCCGTAGATCACCTCACTGTCGTCACCCACCGTGAACATGTATTCCGAATGATTGACATGGGGTGGATTCACCACCAGCCCCATGGAGCGGCACTCGTCGATCAGGGTCACCACCTTGTCGGTGGAATCCATATCCGCCGACAGCACCGCCGCCATGAACGCAGAGGGGTAGTGTGCCTTCAGCCACATGGTCTGGTAGGAGACCAGGGCATAGGCGGCGGAGTGGGACTTGTTGAAACCGTAACCGGCGAACTTCTCCATCAGGTCGAAGATATAGGTGGCGACCTGCTCATCCACACCCCGCGCCACCGCGCCGGCACGGAAAATCTCGCCCTGCTTCTTCATCTCCTCGGGCTTTTTCTTGCCCATGGCGCGACGCAGCAGATCAGCGCCACCCAGGGAGTAGCCGGCCAGTACCTGGGCAATCTGCATCACCTGCTCCTGGTACAGGATCACCCCATAGGTGGAGCGCAGAATCGGTTCCAGATCGGGGTGCGGGTAGACCACCGCCTGGCGCCCGTGTTTGCGGGCGATGAAGTCATCCACCATGCCCGACTGTAGCGGGCCGGGGCGGAACAGGGCGACCAGCGCGGTGATGTCATCGAAACAGTCGGGTTGCAGCTTCTTGATCAGCTCCTTCATGCCGCGGGATTCGAGCTGGAACACCGCCGTGGTCTCGCACTTTTTCAGCAGCGCGAAGGCGTCCGGATCATCCATCGGAATCAGGGTGATATCGACCGGCTCCTGGCCCTGCGTATTGCGTTTGCGGTTGACGGTTTTCAACGCCCAGTCGACGATGGTAAGCGTTCTGAGCCCGAGGAAGTCGAACTTCACCAGTCCCACCTGCTCCACGTCATCCTTGTCAAACTGGGTCACCAGATTGGCGCCTCCCGGCTCGCAATAGAGCGGTGTGAAATCGGTCAGCAGGCCAGGGGCAATCACCACACCTCCGGCATGCTTGCCGGCATTGCGGACGAGGCCCTCCAGCTTCCGGGCCATCTCTATCAGCTGGGTCACCTCCTCCTCGTCACGAAAGGCAGCGGCCAGCTCCTCGCTCTCCTCCAGGGCCTTGTTCAGGGTCATGCCGATCTCGAACGGGATCATCTTGGCAATGCGGTCGGTAAAGCCGTAGGGGTGACCGAGCACCCGCCCCACATCCCGCACCACCGCCTTGGCCGCCATGGAGCCGTAGGTGATGATCTGGGAGACCGAGTCGCGCCCATACTTGCGCGCCACATAGTCGATCACCCGGTCCCGGTTGTCCATGCAGAAATCGACATCGAAATCGGGCATGGAGACACGCTCGGGATTGAGGAAGCGCTCGAACAGCAGTTCATGCTCGATCGGGTCCAGGTCAGTAATCTTCAGGGCGTAGGCGACGATGGAACCGGCACCCGAGCCGCGTCCCGGTCCGACCGGAATGCCGTTGTCCTTGGCCCACTGGATAAAATCGGCCACGATCAGGAAGTAACCGGGAAAACCCATCTGGTTGATCACATCCAGCTCGACCTGCAACCGGTCAGTATAGACCTTGCGTTTTTCCGTATATGCGGGATCGGCGCGGTCGAGAATGATCTCCAGCCGCTGTTCCAGCCCGCGCATCGACTCCCGGGAGAAGAACTCCTCGATGGTCATGCCGTCGGGGATGGGGAAGTCCGGCAGGAAATTTTCCCCCAGGGTCAGTTCGATATTGCAGCGGCGGGCGATCTCCACGCTGTTTTCCAGCGCCTCGGGGATGTCGGCAAACAGCTCCGCCATCTCCTTTGGCGTGCGCAGGTACTGCTCCCGGCTATAATGTTTGGGTCTGCGGGCGTCATCCAGGGTACGTCCCTCGTGGATACAGACACGCACCTCGTGCGCCTCGAAATCATCCGGGGTGAGAAAGCGCACATCGTTGGTGGCCACCACCGGCACCTGCAGACGGGTGGCCAGTTCGATACTGGCATGCAGGCAGCGCTCCTCGCCCTCCCGTCCGGTACGGTGCAGTTCCAGGTAGTAGCGGTCACCGAACAGCTCCAGCCAATGCCGCAGGCGCCGTTCCGCCTGGACCGGGTTTCCCGCCAGCAGCGCCCGGCCTATATCCCCGGCGCGGCCACCGGAAAGGGCGATCAGCCCTTCGCAGCTCTCGCGCGAGAACCAGTCCGCCTCCAGCATCGCCTTGCCGAGATGCTGGCCCTCCCGATAGCTTTTTGAAACAAGGCAGGTGAGATTTCGATAGCCCCGGGAATTCTGTACCAGCAGCAGCAGGCGAAACGGATTGTTGGGATCTTCCGGATCCCTGATCCACACATCCACCCCACTGACCGGCTTCACCCCAGCGGCCATGGCCGCCTGGTAGAATTTGACCAGGGAGAACAGGTTGGACTGGTCCGTCACCGCCACCGCCGGCATGCCGAGCTCCGCCACCCGGGCGACCAGCGGCTTGATCCGCACCAGCCCGTCAACCAGGGAGTATTCGGAGTGCACACGCAGATGGATGAAGGCTGGATGCATAGTGGCGATATTGTAACCCAGTCGTTAACGGATTTTCAGATTGAAATCATACCCGGCCCGACATTTCCTGTCCGTGGAACGGCACAGATCTCACACATAAAGTGAGGAACCGCCAAGGGCGCAAGGGCCGCAAAGTATATACCTTTATGACTTTGCGTACTTCGCACACTTTGCGGTTGTATTTCTTTCACCGGCACCCGACGACGCGCCAATGGAGCATCCTTAACTACCCGACAGGAGCCTTTTCACCGGACCGAAGGAGCGACGGTGGATCGGGCTGACGCCAAGCTCCTGCAGCGCCGCGACGTGGAGTTTGGTGGGATAGCCCTTGTGTTTCGCCAGCCCATAACCCGGATACTGCTGATCCAACCGCACCATCTCCCGGTCCCGCGCCACCTTGGCGAGGATCGAAGCGGCGCTGATCACCGGTTTACAGGCATCCCCGCCGATGATCGCCTCGGCGCTGCAAGGAAGATCCGGACAGTGGTTGCCGTCGATCAGCGCATGGCCGGGCCGGACACCGAGTGCTTCAACCGCCCTTTTCATCGCCAGCAGGCTGGCGTGCAGGATATTGAGCCGATCGATCTCCTCCACTTCAGCCCGGCCCAGCGCCCAGCAGAATGCCTGCTCCATGATCTCCCGCTCAAGCTGCTCGCGGCGCTTCGCGGTGAGTTTCTTGGAGTCGGCCAGCCCGGCGATCGGGCGATCCGGATGGAGTATCACGGCGGCCGCCACGACCGGTCCGGCCAGCGGCCCACGCCCCACTTCATCCACCCCGGCAACCCAGATCAGATCAGGCATCGGCCGGCCGTCCGCTTTGGCCGATCAGGGAGAGCACCGCCTCCGCCGCCTTGCGACTGGAGTCCTGTTGCAGGGTAATATGCAGCTGTTCATAGCACTCCTGGATATGGTTGACGCGCGCTGGTGATTCCAGCAGTGCGCTCAGGGCATCCGCGAGAGCCTCGGGGGTGGCCTCATCCTGGATAAACTCGGGCGCCAGTGCTTCACCTGCGAGCAAATTGGCCATCGCGACATAGGGTATCCTGACCAGATTGAAGCGTCTGACGATCCAGTAGGTCAACGCATTGAGCCGGTAGGCTACCACCATGGCCCGCTTCAGCAGCATCGCCTCCAGGGTCGCGGTTCCCGAGGCGGTGAGCACCACATCCGCCGCGATCATCACGCTCCTGGCCTCGCCATCGATCAGGGTGACCGACAGGTCCGGAGCCTCACGATTGAGGATGGCCTCGAACGCCATCCGGATGCGCTGATTGACCAGGGGCACCAGAAAATGGGCATCGGGATAGCGCTCGGTGAGTCGCAGTGCCGCGCGGATAAAGGTCGTCGACAGGGATCCGACCTCCCCCATCCGACTGCCGGGCAGCAGGGCAATCACGTGGGGCTTGTTGACCACATCCAGCGCCATCCGGGCGGCCGCCCGGTCATTCTGCAACGGGATCTCATCAGCCAGCGGATGCCCCACATAGCGGACAGGCACCTGGTGTTGCCGGAGAAACTCCGCCTCAAACGGAAAAATAGTAAGCATCAGGTCAACCGCTGCGCGGATTTTCTTAACCCGGCCGGGACGCCAGGCCCAGACCGTCGGGCTGACATAGTGTGCCGTGGGTATCCCCGCCTGTTTCAGGGCCCTCTCCAGACCAAGGTTAAAGTCGGGCGCATCAATTCCGATAAACAGATCCGGTGGATCCAGTAGAAAATGGTTACGCAACTGTCGGCGGATCGACAACAGTTCAGGGAGGTGCTTGAGCACTTCCACCAGCCCCATCACCGACAGCCGTTCCATGGAAAAAAGCGTACGACAGCCCTGTTCAATCATCAGCGGTCCACCCACCCCTTCAAAGCAGGCATCCGGATGACGTTTTCTGATCTCCCTGATCACCCCTGCACCCAGCAGATCACCGGAAGGTTCATTGGCAACAATTCCAATTCTCAACATAGTGGGTAACTTAGACAGGCACTCTGGAAAACGGCAGTATTGACTGAGAATGGAAGAAGGCTCCGGATACCCGGCAGGGCAGCCGGGTCAACGGGCAATCCCGCGTTCACTCTGCTCCAGAAAGTCAATATAGAGCCGAACTTCGGGGCAGTCATGCTCGAGCATACGCAAGGCTTCGAGGGCCTCGTCGATGGTGTGGTGCTGTTTATAGATGATCTTGTATCCACGCTTGATATGCCGAATGGTATGGCTGCTGAAATTCCGGCGCCGCAGACCTTCCGAGTTAATACCGCAGGCCTTGGCCGGATGCCCGCTCACCGTGATATAGGGTGGAATATCCTTGTTGATCACGGACCCCATGGCGCAGAAGCTGTGCGCGCCGATGTGGGTAAATTGGTGTGCCATGGTAAAGCCGCCCAGAATCGCCCAGTCGCCGACAAGCACGTGTCCGCCGAGTGAGGCGGCATTGGCCATGATAATATGGTTGCCCAGCTGACAGTCATGCGCCACATGGGTATAGGCCATCAGCAGATTATCGTTGCCAATCCGTGTCGCCACGGCGTCCTGGGCGGTTCCCCTGTTTATGGTGGTGAATTCGCGGATCACATTACGGTCGCCAATTTCCAGTCGTGTCTCCTCGCCGGTATATTTCTTGTCCTGGGGATCCTCCCCAACCGAGGCAAACTGGTAGATCTGGTTATCTTCACCAATCGTGGTCGGCCCCTTGATCACGGCATGGGGGCCGATGCGGGTACCCTTGCCAATACGGACACCGGGGCCGATAACACTGAAGGGTCCTATCGAGACCGATTCATCCAGTTCGGCGGTCGGATCGATGGCGGCTCTAGAGTCAATCAAGGAGCAAAATCCCGGGCAGTACACATGATTTCAGCCGTCGCGGCGACCTGGCCGTCCACCTTAGCGGTACATGAGAAGAGGCCGATACCCCGCTTGATCGAGGTCTGCTTCACTTCGATTATTAGCTGGTCACCGGGCTCCACGGGCCGCCTGAAACGCGCCTTGTCGATACCCACGAACAGGTAGACCGTGCTGTCGGTTACCGTTTCTGGATTCGACTCCATGGCCAGCAGGCCGGTGGCCTGTGCCATCGCCTCGACAATCAGCACACCCGGCATCACCGGCCTGATGGGAAAATGTCCGTTGAAAAAGGGCTCGTTATAGGTGACGTTCTTCAACGCCAGCAGCCGGCTCTCCTTCTCAAAGTCCAGCACCCGGTCAATCAGCAGAAACGGGTAGCGGTGCGGCAACAGCGTCAGCACCTTGTTGATGTCCATTGTACTCAAGTGACTCCCCCCGCCGCTGCGACAACATATCCAGCGATCAAGATATTAAACGGTTATCGGATCAATAGGGTGATGCAGGTCTAATCCTGGTCGTCTTTATCCTTATCCCCCTGATCGGTAAAAACCTGCATTTCCAGGGCGTTCAAACGCCGCATGACAGATTCCAGACGCCTGATGCGTGCAATGGTCTTGCGCCATTCACCATTCGGAACCGCAGGCAGGTTTCCGCTATAGTATCCGGGTTCTTTGAATGACCGGGTAACCAGCGTCTGGCCGGAGAAATGGACATTATCCCCGATCTCAAGGTGTCCCGAGAGACCCACGCCGCCGCCCAGCGTGCAGTATTTGCCAATGGTGGTGGAACCGGCCACCCCGGCGCATCCGGCAATCGCCGTATGCTCCCCGATCTGCACGTTGTGGGCAATCTGGATCTGGTTGTCCAGTCTGACACCCTTGGCGATCACGGTATCCCGCAGTGAACCCCGATCGATCGTGGTATTGGCGCCGATCTCTACATCATCACCAATCCTGACAATACCGATCTGCGGTACCTTGACCCAGGCACCCTGATCATTGGCATTGCCAAATCCATCGCTGCCGATGACCGCGCCGGGATGAATCAACACCCGTTTGCCGATAATCGTGCCGGAGCAAACGGTTACATTGGCAACCAGGCGACTCTGTTCGCCGATGATGCTCTGTTCATCCACCACACAACCCGGGCCGATGCGGACACCTGACTGGATCTCCGCATGTGCACCGATGACCGCACAGGGTCCCACCCAGGCCTTGGGATGAACTTTGGCACTGTCGGCAATCACAGCCGAGGCGTGTACCCCGCCGATCACATCATCCACCGGGTAAAGCAGAGAGGCGACCCGGGCGTAGGTAAGGTAGGGATTTTCCGAGATCAGTCCGGCAACCGGGGAGTGTGCCGCATCCTCCCGACCCAGAATGACCGCGGATGCACCGGTATTCTGCAGATACTGGCGATATTTGCTGTTTGCCAGAAAACAGATCGCACCTGCGGTCGCATCCTGGATCGTGTCCACATGGGTAATGCGTACCTCACCATCACCCCGTAATTCGGCGCCGACACGCGCCGCCAGATCCCCAAGGCGAAACACCACGCCGCTCACCCGGTGGCCTATTTGGATGCCTTATTGAGCTCTTCGAGCCGCTGTAAAACCTTCGCGGTCAAGTCAACCCGTTTATTGAAATAGGCGACCCCGTCAGTCAGGATAAGGTCGACCTTCTCCTCTTCGCCAATCTGGCTGACCACTTCACCCACCTTGCGCAACAGACGATTGACCGCCTCATTCCTGCGCAGGTTGGCGTCTTCGCGAAATTCCGCCCGGGAGGTGGTCAGTTGGCGCCGGCGCGAGCGAATGTCATTCTCAAGCCGTTTCGCCTCTTCCGTGCTCATCACGGCGGCATCCCTGGCCAGCTTGTCCTCAAGCTGCTTCAGCTGCTTCGCCTTGGCGATCAGATCCTGATCCCGTGCCTGAAACTCTTTTTTCAAGCTATTACTGATGGTCTCAGCCTGGGGTGACTGCTCCATTACTTTATTCAGGTCAACGACGCCGACCTTGAAATCGGCCGCGCCCGCCACCGAAATCAGACTGAACAGAAAAATCGCAAGAATGCTTGAGGCTGAGTTCTTCAATTTAATCTCCTGATACTTAAAATGCGGTCCCGAAGGTGAACTGGAATATCTCCGTCTCATCACCCGGCTTGTCATTGAGTGGGATACCCAGACTGACGCCCAGCGCCCCCATCGGGGAGAGCCACATGGCGGACGCCCCGGTGGAGTAACGCAGTTCACCCAGATCGAAATCGGCCCCGCCATGGGTAGAGAATACATTACCCGCATCAAAAAAGAGGCCCAGCCGGATCGATTTCTCCATCAGCTTGAAGGGCGCCGGGAAAAACAGTTCGGCATTACCGACGATCTTCACATTGCCACCCAGCGGGTCAGTTTTATCGTCAAGCGGCCCCAGACTGTAATCCTTGAAGCCCCTGACCGACTTGATGCCGCCGGCAAAGAAATTCTCCCACAACGGTAGCTGCGAGGTATCACCATAGACATCACCATAAGCGAGATCGCCATTGAGGGCCAGCGTGAAGGCGTCGCTCAAGGGGAAATAGCGCTTGTGCCGGTAGGCGATCTTGTAGTACTCCAGATCGCTGCCCGGCAGTGTTATCGAGGCGCTCAGGCTCTGCATCGCCCCCTTGGTGGGCATCAGGGACGAGTCGCGGGAATCCCGGCTCCAGCTGGTGCCCAGCTTGAAATCGAGGAAGGTATCGCCGTTGTTTGTCTTGAAGGCGACTACTTCACTGGAAGCGTCGTCCGCCGGCTTGTAGGTGGTATGGTTCACATCGGCGGTGAAGTTGACCCGATCCGTCTCATTGATCGGCACACCGAACACCACCCCGGCGATACCGGTGTCGGTGAGGTATCTGGCCGTATCCACCTCATCGAAATCGGTTTTCTGATAACTCAGGTTGAAACCCCGGCTGATCCCGTCAACCGTATAGTAGGGATTGACATAACCCAGGCGGTAGTGGGTGCTAGATGAGCTGTTATCGAACGCCAGGGAGACCTGCTTGCCGGTTCCCAAAAAGTTTCTCTGGGTCAGGCTGGTGCTGAAAATCAAACCATCGGACTGGGAGAAACCGAGGCCCGCCATCAGGTTGCCCATCGGTTTTTCCACCACCGAGATATTCACATCCACCTGATCGGTGGAACCCGGCACCGCCGGTGTCTCCACATTTACCTCATCGAAGAATCCCAGCCGCTGCAGACGCTCACGCGAACGGGTCACCTGCTCCGCCGAATACCAGGCCGACTCCATCTGACGCATCTCCCGGCGCAGTACCTCGTCACGGGTATCGCTGTTGCCTTTCATGTTGATCCGGCGGACATAGACCCGCTTTCCGGGATCGACGAAGTAGGTGATTGCCACCTGTTTCTTCTCTTCATCAATCTCCGGAATGCTGTTGACATTGGCAAAGGCGTAGCCGTTGTTGCCCAGCAGGGTATTGATGCGTTCCGCACTGCCGATCACCTCTTTGCGGGAAAACACCTCGCCCCGGACCAGGTGGATCATCGGAAAAAACTGCTCCTTGGGCAGTACCAGTTCGCCGGTCAGGAGAATATCGTTAATGGTGTAGACATCCCCCTCTTCGATATTGACCGTGATATAGATATCTTTCTTGTCCGGTGTGATGGAGACCTGCGTCGAGGTTATCTTGAAGTTGATGAAACCCCGATCCAGATAGAAAGAGCGCAGCTTCTCCAGGTCTCCCGAAAGTTTCTGCCGGGAGTATTGGTCATCCTTGGTAAAGGAGGAGAGGAAGCCGGTGGTATCCAGGGAAAACTGATCCAGTAGATCCTCCTTGTCGAAGGCGCTGTTGCCGATAATATTGATTTTTTTGATTTTGGCCGTTGCGCCTTCCGATATATCAATATTGATCGCCACGCGGTTGCGTTCAAGCGGCGTCACCGTGGAGGAGAGCTTGACCGCATATTTGCCGAGATTGAAATACTGCCGCCGCAGTTCCTGCTCGATCTTGTCCAGTACCGAACGGTTGAATACACGCCCTTCCGCAAGCCCGATATCCTTCAGCGCCAGCAGTAGCGGATCGGTATCAAGCGTCTTGTTTCCTTCGATTTCGATCTTGGCGATCGCCGGGCGTTCCGTGACAAAGACGATCAGCACATCCCCCTGCCGCTCCAGTTTTACATCCTTGAAAAAACCGGTCTTGTAGAGTTCACGGATGATATCTCCCGTTGCATCGGCCTCGATCTCCTGCCCGATCTTGACCGGCAGATAGTTGAAAACCGTGCCGGGAGAGATCCGCTGCAATCCATCGACCCGGATATCCCTGACAACAAAGGTCTCACTCAGGGCCAGTTGGGGAAGCAGCAGGATGGAAAGGAGCAGTAGAAATCGCAATGTATTAACCGGGTTCATATTATCTTTATAAGGTTTTGTTTTGGTCGATCCCTGACAACAGGGCCCTCATCGCACCGAAATCCAGAGCAACTCTTCCGGATCCTGCCAGCCAGGCAGGGGTGATGACGGCTGCGAAACATGATCTCTTCCCATACCCAAAAAGATCATCACAAGGCACTGATAATATTAACTTTCCCATCATACAAAGCCCCCTTCGCAGGCGTCGTTATCAGGAAAAGTTCCCTAGTATAAATAATCTTTCCACCTCGCCCAAGGGGCAGACGGAATTAATTACGAATTGAACAGGCGTGTGATATCCACATAGAACGCCAGGGTCATCAGGCCCAGTAGAATGGCCAGGCCGATGCGCTGGCCAAATGCCTGGGCCGCCTCGGAAACCGGGCTCCCTTTAATCGCCTCGATCATAAAGTAGAACAGATGCCCGCCATCCAGTATCGGTACCGGCAGCAGGTTAAGCACCCCCAGACTGATGCTCACCAGGGCCAGGAACTTGAGGAACTGGGTTATGCCGTAACTTGCGGTCCGGCCGGCCGTCTGGGCAATCGAGATCGGACCACTGAGGTTCCTGAAGGAGAGTTCGCCGGTGAATATCCTGCCCAGCATTTTCAGCATGAACAGGGACATGTCCCCGGTCTTTGCGACCGCCATGACCGCCGCGTCCAGAGGACCATAGCGCACCTCCACCCGGTAGTCATCGAACAGACCTTCCGGGATACGGGGGCCGGCACCGATCCTGCCCACGGTTTGGTCACCCTGCGTCACCTGGCCGACAATGAGCTTGATCCGCTGCTCCATACCCGCCCGGGAAATACGCAGCTCAACCAGCGAGGCCGGGTGCTGCTGGACATAGTCAACCAGTTGCGACCATGATTTCACCACATGACCGTCAATCGAGAGCACCCGATCACCGGCTTTGATGCCGGCGGACTCGGCAGCCTCGCCCGCCACCACCTGGCCGATCACCGGCTCAATCAGCGGCCGCTTGGGCGCAAGTCCGATGTGCTCCAGCAACCGGCCATCTTCCGCCAGTCCCAATAGGCGGTCGCCCGGCAGTATGCGCAACTGCTCCTGACCCGCCGCATTCCGCACCTTGACCACCACGTCATCACCCGAGGTGGCGTCGGTCAGCAACGTATAGACAGCGGTTTCCCAGGTGGGCGTCTCGGTGCCACCCACAGAGAGTATCTCATCATCGGCGGCAAACCCCGCCTCGGCGGCAATGGTTGACTCGGTTACCTGGCCGATCCAGGGGCGTGAGCCGGTATCGCCATAAATACCGATAAACCAGAACGCCAGTATGGCAAAGAGGAAGTTGAACAGGGGGCCGGCCACAACGATCGCCGAGCGCACCGCCACCGACTGCCGGTTGAAGGCCTGATCCCGATAGCGCGGCGGGACATCCGCCTCCCGCTCATCGAGCATTTTCACATAGCCGCCCAGGGGAATCGCCGCGACGACATACTCGGTACCCAGATCCGCTTCGGACAGCGGGGCGCCATCGGTTGCCACAGGCGTCGTGGGCCGTCCCCGGAATACCAGCAGCGGCTTTCCGAAGCCGATGGAAAAACGCAGCACCTTGACGCCCAGCTTGCGGGCGACCCAGAAGTGGCCAAACTCGTGCACCGCGATCAGGATGGCGAGGGCGACAATGAAAGAGGCAATGGTGAACAGAAATGATGTCATGACAATCCGGTCAGACCCGCTGGCGGATCAATTGTTCCGCAAGCTGGCGGGCCTCGCCATCAACCGCCAGCAGGGTATCCAGGTCGGTACCCTGCTGGCCCGGCAGGGCTTCGAGTACCGAGCCGATCACCCCGGGGATCTCGGTAAACCCGAGTCGTTCGGTCAGAAAAGCCTCCACGGCGACCTCATTGGCAGCATTCAGGATAGCCGGCGAGGTACCGCCAGCCTCGATTGCCGCATAGGCCAACCGGAGACAGGCGAACCGCTCCAGGCTGGGAGGTTCAAAATCGAGCCGCGCAATCTCAAACAGATTCAACGGGGCGACACCGGATAGTATACGCTCGGGCCACGCCAGGGCATGGGCGATCGGGGTCCGCATATCGGGATTTCCCAGTTGCGCCAGTACCGAGCCGTCGGTATAGGCGACCATGGAGTGGATGACGCTCTGCGGATGCAGCACCACCTCGACCCGCTCCGGCGTGGTATGAAACAGCCAGCACGCCTCGATCACCTCCAGCCCCTTGTTCATCATGGTAGCGGAGTCCACCGAGATCTTGCGCCCCATCTCCCAGTTGGGGTGGGCGCAGGCCTGGTCCGGCGTCACATCACTCAGCTGGCTCAGGGAGAGCGAACGGAAAGGCCCCCCGGATGCCGTCAGCAGGATCCGCGAGACCCCCACCGAGTCCAGTCCACGCCGGAAATCGACCGGCATGCATTGAAAAACCGCGTTGTGTTCACTGTCGATGGGCAGGATCTCCGCGCCACCCTGCTCCACCGCCTGCATGAACAGCGCACCCGACACCACCAGCGCCTCCTTGTTGGCCAGCAGGACCCGCTTGCCTGCCTTTGCCGCCGCCAGGGTCGGCAGCAGGCCGGCGGCACCCACTATGGCCGCCATGACATAATCGGCGCTGGCCATGGAGGCCACATGTTCCAGACCCGCCACACCGGCCAGGACAGCGATCAAAACTCCCGCCTCCTTGAATCGGCGCTCCAGATCCAGCGCTGCATCGGCATCCGCCATGACCGCATATTCCGGCGCAAACTGCCGGCACTGCCGAAAGATTCCCTCCACATCCCGATTGGCGGTCAAGGCAACAACGCGGTATTTATCCGGGTGCCGGGCCACCACATCCAGCGTGCTGATACCGATAGAGCCGGTCGAGCCCAGTACTGTCAAGCCTATCACTCGCCACCCCCCAGTAACAGCAGCCCCAGGGTAAACACCGGCGCCACCGCCGTCAGGCTGTCAATTCTGTCCAGAATGCCACCATGTCCAGGCAACAGATTGCCGCTGTCCTTGATACCCGCCTGTCTTTTCAGCAGGCTTTCAAACAGGTCCCCGATCACCGATACCAGACAGGCCAGCAGGCAGAGCAACACCAGCAGGGAGATGCTCCCCGCCTCCGGGCGCAACCAGATCAGCAGGCCGCTCCAGAGACCGACCGCCACCAGGGCCCCATAAACGCCCTCGCGGGTCTTTTTCGGGCTGATATGGGGCGACAGCTTGACCTTCCCCCAGCGCCTGCCGGAAAAGTAGGCGCCGGTATCGGCGACCCAGGAGAGTGACAGAGTATAAAGCACCAGGGCGGGTCCTTGCGCACCATAGCCATGCAGATAGACCAGCGACGCCCAGGTGGGCAACAGCACAAAATAGCCGATCAGCAGCTTGACCGGCCGACCCGGGACAAGCGGCCGTTCCGGCCGATAGCGAATAATCAGCAGACTGATCACCAGCCAGCCGAAGGCGGCAGCCGCAAACAGACTCAGGCTCAGCAGCGGGTTGGCCAATCCCGTATGGATCACCGCCATGGCAAGCGCCATGCTCAGCAGATAGAAAATCCTTTGGGTGGGCTTGGTAAAGGCGGCGAGTCGCGTCCACTCGTCGGCCCCGATAAGAATGACGGCAGCCAGCAACAGGGCAAAGCCGGTGGTCGGCAGATAGAGCACTCCCGCAATCACCAAGGGCAACAGCACCAGCGCCGTGAGTATTCGGTGCAGCAGCATAATCAGTCCGCCTGATTCCTGGAATCGATCATCATCACCTGCTCCCCGGTCATGCCGAAGCGGCGCTGCCTGCCCACATAAAAATCCAGTGCACGATCAAAGGCATCGGCATCGAAATCGGGCCAGTAGTCGTCGCTGAAATAGAGCTCGGTATAAGCAGATTGCCAAAGCATGAAATTACTGATGCGTTGCTCACCACCGGTGCGGATAAACAGGTCCGGATCAGGCAGGTCGGAGAAGGAGAGTTCAGCTGCGATAGTCGCCTCGGTAATCCGTTCAACCGGCAACTCGCCGGTTGCCACGCGTGCCGCAATATGCCTGACCGCCTGAACGATATCCCAGCGGCCGCCATAATTGGCGGCAATCTGCAGCACCAGCCCATCATTATCGGCCGTTTCGGCTTCAGCCTCCGCCATGCGCTGTTGCAACTTCGCGGAAAATGCGCTGCGGTCACCAATGATCCGCAACCGCACATTGTTGCGCCTGAGACGCTTCACTTCACGCTGCAGGGCGATCATGAAGAGATCCATCAACAGCGAGACCTCTTTTTTCGGACGCTTCCAGTTTTCACTGCTGAAAGCGAACAGCGTAAGCACCTCGATTCCATGCTTTACCGACTGCTCCACACTGCTGCGGACCGATTTGACGCCGGCCTTGTGGCCGGCATGCCGCGGAAGATTCCGCTGCTTTGCCCAGCGACCGTTGCCATCCATGACAATGGCGACATGTCGTGGCAACCGGGTCACACCATCAACTTCCATTAAACCAGAATCCTCAGTCTGATGTTGCATGACCCGCCGGACGATGAGTCCCCAGGCCGGCCTCCACTTCTGACCGCCTGGGATATCGAATCAGATCGACATCAGATCTTTCTCTTTAACCGCAAGGTGATCATCGATCTCCTTGATGTGCTGATCCGTCAGTTTCTGGATAATCTCCTGGCCACGGTGCTCATCATCTTCGGAGATCAGCTTCTCTTTAACCAGGTTTTTCAGCTCGGTATTGGCATCCCGGCGGATATTCCGCACCGCCACGCGCGCCTGTTCGGCCTCGCCACGCACGACCCGGATCAGATCTTTTCTGCGCTCTTCGGTCAATGGGGGCAGCGGGACACGAATCACCGTTCCGGCGGAGTTGGGGTTCAGGCCAAGATCGGAGTTCATGATCGCCTTTTCGATGGTCTGCACCATGTTCTTTTCCCAGGGCGTAATCGCCAGGGTCCGGGCATCATCCACTGTGACATTGGCCACCTGACTGAGCGGAACATCGGAACCATAATAGGAGACCGTGAGATGGTCCAGCAGACTGGGATGTGCCCGGCCTGTCCGCACTTTTGCCAGTTCGTGATCCAGCGCATCCACACTCTTGCCCATGCGCGTTGTCGCGTCTTTTTTTATGTCATCAATCATTTCCACTCTCCACAAGGGAACCGATTTCTTCGCCTTTCATCAGGCGCAACAGGGCGCCCGGGGTGTTGATATTCATAATTCGCAGCGGCATGCCGTTATCGCGGCACAATACAATTGCCGTCGCATCCATCACCTGCAGGCCATCCGTCAGCGCCTTATCATAGCTGATCCGTGGATAAAAAACGGCACCCGGGTCTTTCATCGGATCCGCCGAATAAACCCCGTCCACCTTGGTCGCCTTGATCATCAGATCGGCATCAATCTCGATCGCCCGCAGGCTGGCCGCCGAATCGGTGGTAAAAAACGGATTTCCGGTGCCGGCGGCAAACAGCACAACATCACCCTTCTGCAGATGCTCCACGGCCTTTCTGCGCACGTAGGTCTCACACACCTGCTCCATACTGATAGCTGACATGGTACGGGCGGGAACCCCCAGCTTCAACAGCGAATTCTGCATCGCCAGGGCGTTCATTACCGTTGCCAGCATGCCCATGTGGTCACCGGAAACCCGGTCCATCCCGGCTTTGGCCAACCCCTCACCGCGGAAAATATTTCCCCCGCCAATCACCAGACCAACCTGAATACCGGCAGTCACAAGCGACTTGATATCTTCGGCTACCCGGGCGATCACTTCAGGATCAATACCGAAGCTCCCGGCGCCCATCAGCGCCTCGCCGCTCAATTTAAGCAGAATACGCCGGCAGATTATTTCAGACATAGGGATTCTCTAAAGTCAGGGTCAACATGCAAACAGTCCCGGAAGACCGGGACTGTTTGGGTTTCGCTTATTCTCCGCGAACCTGTGCCATTACCTCGTCGGCAAAGTTTTCCTGTTTCCTCTCAATACCTTCACCCACTTCAAAACGCTTGAAGTTGTTGACCTTGGCACCGGCATCCACCAGCAGCTTTTCCACGGTGATATCCGGATCCTTGATAAAAGGCTGACCCAGCAGGGTGATCTCGGACAGATACTTGCGTACCCGGCCATCAACAATCTTGTCCACGATGTTTTCCGGCTTGCCGCTCTCCAGCGCCTGTACCTTGAAGATTTCACGCTCTTTTTCCACCAGTTCGGCAGGCACCTGATCCTCGGAGACGCAGGTCGGGTTGCTGGCGGCAACATGCATGGCGATGTCCTTCGCCAGCGCGTCGTCACCGCCTGTGATATCCACGACCACGCCGATGCGTGCCCCGTGGCTATAACTGGCCAGGCGTCCATCCGTGGACTCGAAACGCTCAAACCGGCGCACGTTCATATTCTCGCCGATTTTCACAATCAGCGCCTCACGGGCGGTATTCACGGTGGTCTCTTCGCCATCGTGCAGCGGGGCGTTCAGCAGCTCTTCAACGGTCGCCACATCGGACGCCAGGGCACGCTGCGCCACGGCGTTGGCAAAGGAGGTAAAATTCTCATCCTTGGCAACAAAATCGGTTTCACAGTTGACTTCAACCATCACACCGTTTTTGTTGTCATCGGTCACCTGGATGACTATCAGGCCGTCAGCAGCGGTACGCCCCGCCTTTTTGGCAGCCTTTGCCTGTCCTGATTTACGCATGTTTTCGATGGCCGCATCGATATCGCCATTGGTCTCCACCAGGGCCTTTTTGCATTCCATCATGCCGGAACCGGTCCGTTCACGCAGTTCCTTTACCAGAGAGGCTGTAATCGCCATGATTCGTAATTCCTCGCTTATTTAAAGCTAGTCAGTAGATAGCGGTTTTCAGATCCGGGCCGCTGCAAGCGGGTAATCGGATGATGTGGCAAGCACATCGCGCAACGGGTCCGGATGGGCAACCTGAGCGGTTAAGTTCAGTGGCATAGCCGCTATCGGTTTCAAAGGGGCGGGCGCCTGATAGTCAGGGCCCGCCCGGTTTTACGACGGGCCGGCAGGCAGGCGTTATTCCGCTGCCTTGGCCTTCTCTTCAGGCACCTCGACGAATTCGTCAACACCGCCCTCTTTGCCACCCAGATGGGCCGCGCTGGCACGCCCTTCCAGGACCGCCGCTGCCGCGCCCTGCACATAGAGTTGGATGGCGCGGATAGCGTCGTCGTTGCCCGGGATCACGTAGTCGATATTATCGGGATTGTTGTTGGTGTCCACCACGCCAACCACCGGTATGCCCAGCTTGCGGGCCTCCGCCACAGCGATATCCTCGTGTCCGGTATCAATGACAAACAGCACGTCCGGCAGGCTGGTCATCTCCTTGATGCCGCCCAGGCTACGGTCCAGTTTTTCCATCTCACGACGCAGGCCAAGGGCCTCCTTCTTGTTGAATCGGTCGATGGTGCCGTCCTCAAACATCGCTTCAAGTTCCTTCAGACGCTTGATGCGCTGCTTGATGGTCTTGAAGTTGGTGAGCATGCCGCCCAGCCAGCGGTGGTTGACGTAGGGCATACCACAGCGTGACGCCTCTTCCTTGATGGTTTCACTGGCGGCGCGTTTGGTGCCGACAAACAGGATCTTGCCGCCGTTTGCAGCCAGCGAGCCCATGAAATTCATGGCTTCTTTATAGAGTGGGAGGGTCTTGTCAAGATTCATGATATGAATCTTGTTGCGGTGGCCGAAGATGTAGGCACCCATCTTGGGGTTCCAGTAACGGGTCTGATGACCGAAGTGCACGCCAGCCTCAAGCATCTGACGCATCGAGATGTTGCTCATGTATTGCTCCGAATTGTACGGGTTAGTCCTCCACGTACCCCAACTGGCGACCCGGTTTCCCGGGCACCCCGACAGCTGTGTCGGTACGTGTGTGAAGTAGTTCGGCAAATTGCCGCCCTCTGCCGCTCACGGAGAGCCGTTCACGGATCAGGGCGCGTTTTATACCACAGATGCCGGGGTGCGACAATCGCCGGGATCCACCGAAACAGGCGGCCGACAGGGCATTAAACGATTAAACCCCAGGGCCAACAAAGGTGAATATGGGAACATTAACCTTTACAATAACAGGCCACAGCACAGAACCTGGAAATTAAACCGGCCACCCGCTGACATGGCGCCTTTCAGATACCACAGGATATGTAACGAACATGAGTGTAATCATCAAAACCTCCGAAGAGATCGAGAAGATGCGGGTCTCCGGCCGACTGGCTGCCGAAGTGCTGGAGATGATAGCGCCCTATGTGCAACCGGGGGTCACGACGGATGAACTGGATCAGCGCTGTCATGACTACATTGTCAATGTACAGAACGCAATTCCTGCTCCACTCAACTACCGCGGATTTCCCAAATCGATCTGCACCTCGGTAAATCACCAGGTCTGCCACGGCATTCCCGGCAATAAAAAGCTCAAGAACGGTGACATCATCAACATTGACATCACCACCATCAAGGACGGCTTTCATGGCGATACCAGCAAGATGTTTTTTGTCGGTGAACCTTCGATTCTTGCCAGACGCCTGAGCATGGTAACCTATGAGGCGCTCTGGCTCGGTATCAACCAGGTCAGGCCGGGGGCGCACCTGGGGGACATCGGACATACCATTCAGCAATACGCCGAATCCCATAACTACAGCGTGGTGCAGGAATATTGCGGGCATGGGATTGGCCGCGGCTTTCATGAAGATCCCCAGGTACTCCACTACGGATCGCCAGGCACCGGGCTCAAACTGCTTCCCGGCATGTGTTTTACCATTGAACCGATGATCAACGCCGGCAAACGCCAGGTGAAGATGCTCCCGGACGGCTGGACGGTGGTCACCAAGGATCGCAGCCTGTCGGCCCAGTGGGAACACACCATTCTGGTGACCGAAACAGGCTATGATGTGCTCACCCTCCGCGACGAGGAGCGGGAGCAGTCTGCCCAGTCAACCGCTTGACCCGGATCTCGCCAATGACCACAGAGATAAGGTTCGACCCCGACCGGTTTGCCGGTCGGCTTGAGGGTGCGGCCAACCCGCTGCCGATCTTCCGTGACGCCATCAAGCAGATCTACCAGATACTCAAGACCCGCTTTGAGCAGGGCGACCCGATCACCGCCCTGGTGCCGCTGCGCGCCCAGATGATCGACAACCTTCTGTTCCAGGCCTGGCAGCTGAAAATGCCGGCCGATGCGGAAGCGGCCATGATTGCGGTAGGCGGTTACGGGCGCATGGAGCTGCACCCCGGTTCCGACATCGACCTGATGATCCTGCTGGACGAGCGGGACCCTGAACGCTACTCCGAGACCCTGGCCGAACTGCTGACTTTTTTCTGGGATATCGGACTCGAAGTGGGCCACAGCGTTCGCACGGTGGCCGAGTGCGTCACCGAGGCCAAACAGGACATCACCATTGCCACCAACATCATGGAGGCGCGGCTGCTGGCCGGGCAGGAGTCTCTGTTCCAGCAGATGCAGGCTTCCACCGGCCCCGACAGCATCTGGCCGAGCGAGCTTTTTTTCACCGCGAAATGGGAAGAGCAGAAGCAGCGTTATCTCCGCTATGAAGAGACCATCAGCAATCTGGAACCCAATATAAAGGAGAGCCCGGGGGGCCTGCGTGACATCCAGATGGTGGGCTGGGTGGTCAAGCGCCACTATGGCGCCAAGACCATGCATGACCTGGTGGTGCATGGCTTCCTGACCGAAGAGGAGTACCTGGACCTGATGGATTGCCAGGACTATCTCTGGCGTATCCGCTATGCGCTGCATCTCCTGACCGGCCGCCGTGAAGATCGCATTCTGTTTGACTATCAACGCACCCTGGCCACCCAGTTCGGCTATACCGACGACAAGCAGGAACTGGGGGTCGAGAAATTCATGCAGCAGTATTATCGCACTGCCCTGCGCCTGCGCCGCATGAACGAAATGCTGTTGCAGCTATTCCAGGAGGTGATCCTGCTGAAGTGCCATCTGGATGAACCCAAGCCGATCAACCGCCGCTTTCAGTCTCGCAGCGGATTCCTCGAAGTGGTGCATAAGGACATTTTCAAACAGTATCCGCTGGCCCTGCTGGAGCTGTTTCTGGTGATGGAGCAGCATCCGGAACTGAACGGTGTCAGGGCCAGCACCATCCGGCTGATCCGCAGCCACAGGCACCTGATCAATGACGACTTCCGGGCGGACATCCGGGCCCGCAGCCTGTTCATGGAGATCCTGCGCCAGCCGGTCGGCATCACCCACGAACTCCGGCGCATGAATCGGTACGGCATCCTGGCCCGCTATATTCCCGCCTTCCTCAATATTGTCGGCAGGATGCAGTATGACCTGTTCCATGTGTTCACTGTGGACAAGCACACCCTATACGTGGTGCGCAATCTGCGGCGGCTGACCGTACCGCAGTACCGTGGCGAATTTCCACTCTGCAGCGACATCATGGAGAAACTGCCAAAACCGGAACTGCTCTACATCGCCGCCATTTTCCACGATATTGCCAAGGGTCGTGGCGGCGACCACTCCGAACTGGGGGCCAAGGAGGCCTGGGATTTCTGCAAGCTACACGGCCTGAGCGACTATGACAGCCGTCTGGTCTCCTGGCTGGTGGAGAAACATCTGCTGATGTCCATCACCGCCCAGCGCAAAGACACCAGCGACCCGGATGTGATTCGCGACTTTGCCCAGATGGTGAAAAACCCCGTGCATCTGGACTACCTCTATCTGCTGACTATCGCGGATATCCGGGCAACCGATCCAAAGAAGTGGAACAGTTGGAAAAATTCCCTGCTGCGGGAACTCTATGTCACCACCAAGCAGGCGCTGCTGCGTGGCCTGCAAAATCCCCAGGAACGGGATGAGATCGTGCAAAACAAACAGGCCGGTGCATTGCACCTGTTGAAATCCGAGGGCGTGGACCCGGATAACACGGTGGCACACTGGTCGACACTCAGCCTGGACTACTTTCTCTATCACACCTGGGAGGAGATCGCCTGGCAGACCCGGATGATCCTCGCCAGTACGCCGGAGCAGTTGCCCCTGGTGCTGTTACGCAAATCCAGCACCCGCGGCGGGAGTGAGATTTTCATCTATGCGGCGGATCGGGATGACATGTTCGCCATCATCACCAGCCTGCTGGACCAGTTGGCTCTGAACATTGTCAGCGCCCGCATCGAAACCGCCCATACCGGTCTCACCCTGAACAGCTTTCTGGTACTGGAACAGGATGGCGGCCCCGTCGAGGAGGTCGGCAGAAGAGAGGAGATCTGCGACCTGCTGCGGGAAACCCTGATCGACCCGGAATCGGCCAACCTGGTGGTCTCCCGCCGCACCCCGCGACGACTCAAGCACTTCTCCACCCCGACCCGGATCGACTTCGTTCAGGACTACGGCAATCAGCGCACCATCATGAAGCTGTTGACCGATGACCGTCCGGGACTGCTCTCCCAGGTCGGCTACGCCTTTGCAAAATGCAAAATCCGGCTGATCAACGCCAAGATCGCCACCATCGGCGCCGAGGCGGAAGACACCTTCTTCATCACCGACAGAAACAACAAGCCGCTGGGCAGCCGTGAACAGCTCGAGGCGCTGGAGAAGGAGATACAGGAGCGGTTGAACTGATCAGCCCCGGTCATCCGGGTCTCCACAGGGAAGTCACTTCTGCACTGCTCGAGTTTAGGATTCCGTCCGCCCATACAGGTCTTCAAAGCGGACAATGTCATCCTCGCCCAGGTAGCTGCCGGTCTGCACCTCCACCATCTCCAGCGGAATGACCCCCCGGTTTTCCAGACTGTGGGTAGTGCCGATCGGGATATAGGTGGACTGGTTTTCAGTCAGCAGCAGCACCTCTTCACCCCGGGTGACGCTGGCGGTGCCCTTGACCACGATCCAGTGTTCGGCACGGTGATGATGCATCTGCAGTGACAGCTTGGCGCCCGGATTGACCATTATCCGTTTCGCCTGATGCCGCTCCCCCATATCGATAGAGTCGTAATAACCCCAGGGACGGTACACCTTGCGATGCAGTTTGCTCTCGCTACGATCGGCAACCCGCAACAGATCAACAATCTGCTTCACTTCCTGCACCCGTGACTTGGGCGATACCATTACCGCGTCATCCGTCTCCACCACCACCATATCGTTCAGGCCAACCACGGCCACCAATTTATTCTCGGACTGAATGTAGGAGTTGTGACTATCGACACTCAGCACGTCCCCTTTCAGCGAATTGCCCTGGTCATCTTTGGTCGTCACCTCCCACAGCGCGGACCATGAACCCACATCATTCCAGCCCGCATCCAGCGGCACCACCACTGCCCGGTCGGTCTTTTCCATCACCGCATAGTCGATGGAATCTGCCGGACAGGCGCTAAACGCCTCCTTCTCCAGCCGCACAAAATCCGGCGACCGCCGGCTACCCGCATAAGCCTTTTTACAGGCCGCCAGCATCGCGGGGTGATACCGCTCCAGGGCTTCCAGGTATTGCGAAGCCTTGAAGACAAACATACCGCTGTTCCAGTAGTAATCGCCGGAATCAATATAGCGGCTGGCGGTTTCCAGATCCGGTTTTTCAACAAAACTGTCGACGCTAAAGGTGCCATCCCAATTGCTTGCCTCTCCCCGCCGGATATACCCATAACCGGTTTCCGGACCGGTCGGCACCACACCGAAGGTCACCAGCCTGCCGGCTTCCGCCGCCCGGGAGGCCGTGACGACTGCCGCATGGAAGGCCGGCATGTCCACAATGACATGGTCAGCCGCCAGTACCAGCAGCAGCGCATCCGCTGATTCCGCCGCCAGCGCCGCCATGGCCACCGCCGGCGCGGTATTGCGTCCCACCGGTTCCAGCAGTATGTCCTGGGCGGTGACGCCTATCTCCCGCAGTTGCTCGGCCACCATGAATCGATGATCTTCATTGCACACCACAATGGGCGCCGCGATTCCCTCCAGCCCATCCAGCCTGATCAGCGTCTCCTGGAGCATGGTATGGTCCGTTACCAGCGGCAGAAACTGCTTGGGATATTGACTACGCGAGAGTGGCCAGAGCCGCGTACCTGAACCACCTGAAAGAATCACCGGTATCATCTCAACTCCCCTGGATCGATGTTTCCATAAGTCTATAGCATTTTACCCGGCATTGACGACCGGGTATTGAGACGACATGGTGCGAACGGTTTCGGTGTTACGGCAAACAGTGAAATGTCGCATGAAAACAGCGGGGCAAAACGGTATGATGGCCCCCAGCAGAATCGACCCGGGACATATTGGCTTGAAATTCGCAGCAGACGCAGCAAAGAGAAGAGGTGAGCGCCGGATTGCTCCAGAAAAAGATCTGCAGAACAGTGCCACCCACGCCTCGCCACGTCCTTAGGAATTCATCCGTAACCGCCGATCGCCATGGATAGCCTGCAAATTTTCCTACTTGCCACTGTTCAGGGACTGACTGAATTCCTGCCTATTTCCAGTTCGGCCCATCTCATCCTGGCACCGATGCTGTTCGGCTATCGGGACCAGGGGCTCGCCTTTGACGTGGCGGTTCACCTGGGATCACTGCTGGCGGTCACCACTTTCTTCCGGCACGAACTACTGAGCATGGCGGGTGACTTTTTCCGTTCCCTGACCCGGGGCGGGCGACAGACCGCAAACTCAAGAATGGTCTGGCTGCTGATCCTGGCGACCCTGCCGATCATGATCGCCGGAGAGTTGTTTATCTCCCTGGTTGAACATGACCTGCGTTCGATCTGGGTAATCGCCATCACCACCATTCTGTTCGGCCTGCTGCTGTTCTGGTATGACAAGCGCGGCACCCGGATGCGGGACGAGTACTCCGCCAGCTGGCGTGACGCCTTGACCATCGGGCTGTTTCAGGTGCTGGCCCTGCTACCCGGCACCTCCCGATCAGGTATCACCATGACCGCCGGCATGATGTTGGGCCTGACCCGGGAGGCGGCGTCGCGCTTCTCCTTTCTGCTGTCGATCCCGACCATTCTGATGTCCGGCAGTCTGGTGACACTGGAACTGATTACTGCCCGGACAGCGGTGGACTGGACGGCTATGTTTGCCGGCGCCCTGCTCTCCTTTGCTTCGGCCTACCTCTGCATCCATCTCTTTCTGCAGATGATCGGCCGGATCGGCATGCTGCCGTTCGTCATCTACCGGCTGTTGCTGGGTGGCCTGTTGATCTGGATTGCGCTTTGAACATGAGCGACTGCTTATCTATCCAACCCTAAATCGCCCGGTTCTAGGAGCTGCGAAAGGTTCTCCGGCAGGGCACAGGTCGCAGCTAAAGCAGCTCCTGCGATTCTATGCAACTATACTGCTGGAGAGGCTTGATCGGACCCCGATACAATTATGAACCTGCTGACGGCGTAAAACTGTCCGGCTCAAACCGCAGGGTAGCGAACAGATCCTCCAGGGTCTCTTCCCGGCGGATCAGCTCAACCGTGCCATCGCTGCGCAGCAGCAGCTCCTTGGGACGCACCTTGCCATTATAGTTGAAGCCCATGGCGTGACCGTGGGCGCCGGTATCGTGGATGCAGAGGATATCCCCGTCCTTGATTCGGGGCAGATTGCGCTGGATGGCGAATTTGTCATTGTTCTCGCACAGGGAACCGGTCACGTCCACCACCTCGTGGCCACCCGATCGGCCGGGCACGGTAATATGGTGGTAGGCGCCATACATCCCGGGGCGCATCAAGGCCGACATGCAGGCATCGACCCCGATATAGGTGCGGTAGATCTCCTTGCGGTTGATCGCCCGTGTCACCAGTACACCGTGGGGGCCGGTAATATAGCGACCACTCTCCACGTACATGCGTGGCGCATAGTCATGGCGCCATCTGAAGTCATCAAACAGCGCCGTGATCTCCCGCGCCATGGCGGCGATATCCAGCGGTTGGTCCTCGGGGCGATAGGGAATACCCAGTCCACCACCGATATTGATGAATTCGAAGCGAATTCCCAGTTCCCCGGAGATCCACTCCACGCTCTCCAGCAGCATCCGTGCAGTCTCTACCATGTAGGTGTAGTTCAGCTCGTTGGAGGCCAGCATGGTATGCAGGCCGAAGCGCTTTGCGCCGCGTGCCTGGGCCCTGCGGTAGGCATCCAGCAGCTGATCATGGGAGACCCCGTACTTGGCCTCCACCGGAGTGCCGATAATGCTGTTGCCGGTGCGCCGTTCTCCCGGGTTGTAGCGGAAGCAGATCAGCTCTGGCATCTCCGGAACCTTGTCCACCAGACTGATATCATCCAGATTCAGGACGCAGCCACCGTCTGCGGCGGCGGCGAGAAAATCGGTCTGACTGGTATTATTGGAGGTGAACATGATCTCCTCACCACGCGCCCCGGTGGCCCGGCTCAGCTGCAGTTCCGCCGTCGAACTGCAATCGAAACCGAAACCGAGAGAACGCATGATCTCCAGGATGCGGGGATTGGGCAGCGCCTTGACCGCGTAGTACTCCTTGAACCCCTCAACACCGGCAAACAGTCGGTTCAGCATCTCGCCGGTATCGCGGATGCCCCGCTCGTCATAGATGTGGAACGGCGTACCGAAGTGCTCCACAATCGCGTTCAGATTTGGGTAGAGTCGCTGTTCAAATTCACTGGAAATGGGCATGGTCGGTTTCCGAAAACTCGCTGCTGTCAGCCCCGCCGGTGCGACCGCGGGGATCATGATTGGATGATAGTTATTCTGGATGATAGTTATTCTGAAAACTTCATTTCAACCGCCAAGGAGACAAAGTACACGAAGTAAAAGATTGACATGCATTCTCCTGGATCTTCATCTTCCAGGTTGGATCGAAGATGTGCACTAACCGCTGCATCTCTTTGTGTACTTTGTGCTCTTCGCGGTTTACTGAGTTTTCAGGTTTACTGAGACGGATCGTGAGGCCCGTGGTCCGTTCAGAGGATCTTGCCAATCCGCTCCATCGCCTCGACGACCTTCTCGAAGCTGTTGAACGCGCTGATGCGGATATAACCCTCACCGCACTTGCCGAAGCCCGCACCGGGGGTACAGACCACCGCCGCCTCGTTCAGCAGGCGGTCAAAAAACTCCCAGGAGTCGCATTTGCTGTCGATCCAGATGTAGGGAGAGTTGACCCCACCGATACACTCATAACCCAGCGCTTCCATCTTTTCGCGGATATATTTCGCATTGCTCAGATAATAGGCGACCAGATCCTTGACCTGGGCCTGTCCTTCTGCCGAATAGACCGCCTCGGCCGCACGCTGCACCGGATAGGAGACACTGTTGAACTTGGTGGTGTGGCGGCGGTTCCACAGGGTATGCACGGAGACTGCCTGCCCCGCCTCGGTGTAGGCCATGCATGCCTTTGGCACCACGGTGTAGGCGCAGCGGGTACCGGTGAAACCGGCGGTCTTGGAGAAGCTGCGGAACTCGACCGCCACCTCCTGGGCACCCTCCACCTCATAGATGGAACGGGGTAGGCTTTCATCCTGAACGAATGCCTCATAGGCAGCGTCAAACAGAATCAGGGATTTGTTCGCCTTGGCGTAATCCACCCACTCTTTCAACTGCTCCTTGGTGGCGGTGGACCCGGCCGGGTTGTTGGGGAAACAGAGATAGATCAGGTCGACCGGCTGCTCCGGCAAATCGGGGATGAAGCCGTTGTCACGGTTGCCGGCCAGATAGACCAATCCCTCGTAGCGACCCTGCCCGGCATTCCAGGCACCGGTGCGCCCGGCCATCACGTTGGTATCCACATAGACCGGGTAGACCGGATCGGGAATGGCCACGGTGATATCGGTGGAGAATATCTCCTGGAAATTACCGCTGTCGCATTTGGCACCATCGCTGACGAACACTTCGTCGGCTTCGATCTGCGCGCCACGCGCCTGGAAGTCGTGCCGGGCAATCGCCTCGCGCAGGAAAGCGTAGCCCTGCTCCGGACCGTAGCCGCGGAAAGTCGCATCCTGGGCCATCTCGTCCACCGCCAGATGAAGCGCCTTTACGCACGCCTCCGGCAGTGCCCGGGTGACATCACCTATGCCCAGCTTGATCAGTTTCTTGTCCGGATTGGACTGCTGAAACGCGTTAACGCGTTTTGCAATATTGGAAAAAAGATACGAAGCCTGCAGCTTCTGGTAATTTTCATTAATCTTGATCATCTGGATACCTTAAGGTTTACCGCGCTTGACACCTGGGGAATACCATTCACTATCAAAAGACCGCCCCTTGAAGGGCGGGTTCGGCTTCTGCCGAACAGTCCATCGACATCCCACAGCTGGAAACCGCGTAGTATAGGATATCCGCCGCCTGCAGACCATATCGCACGCCGGGTCGCATGTTGCCTTCTAAAAAGAATAAGCCATACTGACTTAAAGTATTTTGGCATCGCGGATCACACTCCGTCACTGTTGCGTCAGCGACACGATCGGCTGTCCGTACTTCAAAAGCCCTGGCGGTTTCCCTGATTCCCGTGGGGTTGCCAATAACCTGTACAGACCGGATACTGAACGTTCAAAAATAAAACCAGGCGTAAACGTAACTACTCGCCCTAGTCCGCATACAGAGAGTACAGAGATATGCTCGGCAAAAGGCAGATAACCGCCAAGAATGCGAAGCACACAAAGGAGAACTGAGGCTTTTTCTTGGCGTTCTTGGCGGTTACAATGCAATTTATGGGGGCTATGAGTGATGAGGGTAAGCAGTTACGCGTAAACAATAGCCCGACATCACGCCCGCTAGATGCATTTGCAACTGTCCGGTGCGGAAACTGGAAGTGAGAGATCAGACTGGCCTGAAACTTTATAACCTTCAATATTAAACCGACCGACAGCACGGATATTCAAAAAACAGACAGGATATGCAGCTTAATATCTGACCCGTAATCATTCATATGAAACGAGGGGAAGGGTAGTTATGTGCAGGCGATTCACCACTGTTGGCAGATCCCTTCTACTGATCACCGGGTTGACCGGCTTCCAATCCTCACGGGCAGAGTACGGCATTAACTTTCCTCCCCCGGCCGCGGATGTCGCACAGGAGATATACGACATCCACATGCTGACTCTGCGGATTGCCACTTTCCTGCTGCTGGTGGTCTTCTCCGTCGTCATCTACTCCCTCTACTTCCACCGAAAAAGCCGTGGCTACCAGGCTGATCAGAACTTCCACAATACCTGGTTCGGCAACTGGTCCTGGATCATCGTGCCGACACTGGTGCTGGGCGTCGACCTGACCATCGCCCACAATGCCGACACAGTGCTGGAAAAAGTCTGGGATGTGCCAAGAGATGAAAAATTACTGGACGTCAAAGTGACCGGACATCAGTGGTGGTGGCAGTTCGATTACCTGGATCACGGCATCAGGGTGGAGAGCCGTTTTGTTCCCAGGGAGAAGTCCGGCGATCTCTACCTCCGGGAGGTGGATAACCGGCTGGTACTGCCCACCGGCACCAAGATCCGTTTCCTGCACACCTCCGCCGATGTACTGCACGCCTTCTGGGTACCGGAGTTGGGATTCAAGAAAGATGCTATACCGGGTTATGTCACGGAAACCTGGTCAGAGCTGAATCGTGAAGGCGTGTTTCGCGGCCAGTGCGCGGAACTGTGCGGCACCTGGCACTCCCGCATGCCCATCGTTGTGGAGTCGGTTTCACCGGAAAAATTCCAGGCGTGGGTCAATGATCAGCAGGCAATCAAGGTGGCGGCCGCCGCCGAGGCAAGCACAACAAAAACCTGGAGCAAAAACGAACTGATCACCAAGGGCAAGGAGTTGTATGAAACCAAATGCGCCGCCTGTCATCAGGTGAACGGCATGGGCCTGCCGCCCGCCTTCCCGCCCCTGAATGGCTCACCGGTGGTCAAGGGTCCGCTGGAAGGACATCTGCATACTGTCATCAATGGTAGACCGGGTACCGCCATGCAGGCCTGGAGCAGTCTCAACGACCTGGAGATTGCCTCCATCGTCACTTATGAGCGCAACGCCTGGGACAACAAGACCGGTGATGTCATTCAACCCGCTGACATCAAGAAGGCGCGCTGAGGAGCAGATGACCATGAGTTACAGCACAACGATCAATAACGAGGCTCACCACGACCATATCCCGACCGGTTGGCGGCGCTGGCTGCTCAGCACCAATCACAAGGATATCGGCACCCTCTATCTGCTGTTTGCCCTGACCATGCTGTTCATGGGGGGCGCCAGCGCCATGCTGATCCGTGCCGAGCTGTTTCAGCCGGGCATACAACTGCTGGACCCCGACCTGTATAACAACCTGGTGACCAACCACGCTCTGCTGATGATCTTCGGCGCGGTGATGCCCGCCGCGGCGGGCCTGGCCAACTGGATGATTCCTTTGATGATCGGCGCGCCCGACATGGCATTGCCCCGCATGAACAACCTCAGCTTCTGGATTCTGCCCGCAGCCGGCACCATGCTGATACTCTCCTTCGTCGTCCCCTTCTTCCCGGGCGGCGGCAGCCAGATCAATACCGGCTGGACGCTTTATCCGCCGCTGTCGGTTCAGGTGGGCATGTCCATGGATTTTCTCATCTTCGCCATCCACCTGCTGGGCATCTCCTCGGTACTGGCTTCCATTAACATCATTGTCACCCTGCTGAACATGCGCGCGCCGGGCATGACCATGATGAAAATGCCGATCTTCTGCTGGACCTGGCTGGTGACGGCATTCCTGTTGATCCTGGTGGTGCCGGTGCTGGCAGGCGGCGTCACCATGCTGCTGTTCGATCGCCATTTCGGCACCAGCTTTTTCGATGCCGCCGGCGGTGGCGATCCGGTGCTGTTCCAGCACCTGTTCTGGTTCTTCGGCCATCCGGAGGTCTATGTGCTGCTGCTGCCCTCCTTCGGCGTGCTCGCCCATATCATCCCCACCTTCGCCCGTAAACCGCTGTTCGGTTACAAATCGATGGTCGGCGCCATGATCGCCGTCGGCACCATTGGCCTGGCGGTATGGGGCCATCACCAATACACCATCGGCATGTCCCTGGGGGCGGTCAGTTATTTCATGATCGGCACCATCATCATCTCTATCCCGGTCGGGCTGATGATCTTCAACTTCATCGCCACCATGTGGCGCGGCGCCATGACCTTCGAGACACCCATGCTGTTTGCCGTGGCCATTATTCTGATGTTCACTTTCGGTGGTCTGAGCGGCGTGATGCTGGCCGTGGTACCGGCGGACATGCAGTATCACGACAGCATGTTCGTCGTGGCCCATTTCCACTATGTGCTGATGCCGGGCGCGGTATTCGGTCTGTTTGCCGGCGTGTTCTACTGGCTGCCCAAATGGACCGGGCATATGTATGACGAACGGCTGGGCAAGATCTTTTTCTGGATCAACGTCATCGGCTTCAACCTCACCTTCTTCCCGCAGCATTTTCTTGGACTGGCCGGCATGCCGCGCCGCATTATCGACTACAACGTCATGTTCACCGAGTTCAATGCCATCTCCAGCATCGGCGCCATGATCTTCGGCTTCAGTCATCTGCTGCTGCTCTACATCATCATCAAAACCATTCGGGGCGGTGAGCCAGCCACCAACCGGGTCTGGGAAGGTGCCAGGGGTCTGGAGTGGCAAGTCTCCTCGCCACCGCCCTTCCACACCTGGGAGACGCCGCCGCCGATCCGCCAGGAGGAGACCACATGAGCCGCAATGACCCGGACCTCAGACGCAAAAACATCCGCCTTGCGCTGATCCTGGGCGGCTTCGCCCTGCTGGTGCTGATCACCTCGTTCCCCTTCTGGCAGAACATTTTCAGGATACTGGGTGAGGCTACAAAATGAGTACCGCTGCACAGGCACGCAACAAGCGACGCACCGTCTGGCTACTGTCACTGCTGGTGCTTGGCATGTTCGCATTCGGTTTTGCCCTGGTACCGCTCTATGACCTGCTCTGTCAGGTGACCGGTATCCAGTCGGTTGGCATCCGCAGTGTGAATGACAGTGGCGAAACCACCGCCCTGCCCTTGCGCCGGCAGGATGACCGGCTGATCACCATCAAGTTCGATACCTCGGTCCATCCCAACCTGCCCTGGGATTTCCGCCCGGTTGATCAAAATCTACGGGTACACCCGGGAGAGCTTTATCAGGTCAATTTTGCTGCCCACAACCGCAGCAGCGACTCGATAACCGGACAGGCCATTCCCAGCGTGGTGCCCTGGCAGGCAAGCGGATTTCTCAACAAACTGGAGTGCTTCTGTTTCAATCAACAGACCCTGGCGGGTGGAGAATCCGTGGACATGCCGTTGCGCTTCGTGATCTCGCCCGATCTTCCGCAGGAGATCAGATCCCTGACGCTCTCCTACAGCCTCATGAAACTGGAAAACACGCCGCCTGAGACAAATAAACGTGAAAAGGGTTAAGCCACTATCCCAACATCAGGATTGATACCTATGTCATCGACAGAACAACGGACCGCCTACTATATTCCGGAACCCAGTCCCTGGCCGATCATCGGCATGCTGTCGCTGCTTACCACCCTGATCGGCGCCGCACTGGCAATGAACGGCATCGTCGTGGGCAAGTTTATTGTTATCGGCGGACTGCTGCTGTTTGCCTATCTGCTGTACGGCTGGTTCGGTGACGTGATTTCCGAGAATCTCGCCGACTGCTACAACCGGCAGGTGGACCGATCATTCCGCATGGGCATGTTCTGGTTCATCGCTTCCGAGGTATTCTTCTTTCTCGCCTTCTTTGGCGCCCTGTTCTATATCCGCAACATCGCCCTTCCCTGGCTCGGTGGCGAAGGCTACCTCGGCGCCACCCGGGAGATCCTCTACAGCCAGTTTGACCCCGCCTGGCCCAGTCATGGTCCGGGCGCACTGGGTGGCGATTTCAAACCGATGGGCGCCTGGGGAATCCCAGCCTTCAACACCCTGCTGCTGCTCTCCAGCGGCGCCACTATCACCTGGGCCCACTGGGGCCTGAAACAGGGCAACCAGAAGACCCTGGTGCGCGGCCTGATGGCCACCATCACCCTGGGCCTGCTGTTCGTGGGCTTTCAGGCGTACGAATATATGCACGCCTACGGCGAGTTGAATCTGACACTGCGAACGGGGGTTTACGGCTCAACATTCTACATGCTGACCGGCTTCCACGGTTTTCACGTCAGCATGGGCGCCATCATGCTGATGGCGATTCTGGGACGCAGCATGAAGGGTCATTTCAGCGCCCATAACCACTTCGCCTTCGAGGCGGTGGCCTGGTACTGGCATTTTGTCGATGTGGTCTGGCTCGGCCTGTTTATCTTCGTCTACTGGTTTTGACGCCAGGGCCAAACTACACCCCGTGTGGCTGCAGTATGCCGGTCAGATAACCCAGGATCAGCAGAGAGAAGAGCAGTAGGGAGAGCACAATACGAATAGTCAGCGCCTTCACCACACGGGTGCTGTTGTTTTTTCCGTCATCCTTGGCAAGGTAATACATGGCCTGAAAGAGTGAGACCAGTATAAAGATGAGAACCAGAATAATCGGCAGTTTGATAAAAAGGTCCATGACGCCCTCTCTTATCCCGTGGGAATTTACCGGAGGCAGGAAACAGCAACGCGCATCCATGCACCTACTATAGACCGTCATGCAAATCTCCACATTGCGATTTCAGCCACGCCTGTTTCCGACACTGCTCCTAGTGCTGGTGCTGGTGCCGCTGTTCCTGGCACTCGGTTTCTGGCAACTGGATCGCGCTCAGCAGAAACGTACCCTGGCCAACACCCTGGAGACACGGCGTAAACTCCCACCACTCGAATTGGCGTCAGCGTCCCTGGAAGCCGCTGCCATTGAGTTTCGCACACTCCGCGTGACTGGCCGGTTCGATGCCTCCCGGCAACGGCTGATCGCCAATCGCAAACATCTCGGCAAGCCTGGTTTCCACGTCATCGCACCGCTGCGCGTACAGGGCAGCGACCGCTACCTGCTGGTCAACCGGGGCTGGGTGGCGGCCCGGAACAACCAGCCACCCGAGATCGAAACACCGGCTGAAACCTTCACTCTGACGGGCGAGATCAACAGACCTTCAGCACCGGCCATTGAACTGGATTTTGACCTCGATGCCCCCGGCCCCTGGCCCTTTCTGACCCTGGAGAACTACCGCAGCTGGTCAGGACTCGACATCTTTCCATTTATTATTCTGCAGTCGCCTGAATCACCACACGGCTTTGTGCGCGCCTGGGCCACGGCCCGGCCCGGCGAGGGAATGCATCTGGGGTATGCCATCCAGTGGTTCAGCTTCGCCCTGCTCTCAATGGCACTCTGGTTGAGACTTTCGCTGATACGGCTATCCTCTCTGGTAACAGTGAAGGAGAATCGCTGATGCAAACTGTCGCCCCTGGCCGCGCCTGTTTTCCACTACTGCTGCTGGTGCTGTTGTTCGGTCTGCCACCCCTGGCTGGCTGGATCTACATCCTCAATCCACAGTGGCTGCCGGACAGACAGAAAAACCATGGCACCCTGATCTCACCGCCACGCCCACTGCAGTCGCTGCAACTGGTGGACGATCGGAATCACCCGTTTGACTGGAGTCGCCTGTCCGGCCAATGGATTCTGATTGCACGTAACAGCGGCGCCTGTGGGTCCGGTTGCAGACAACGGATGCATGATCTGCAACAGATTCGGCGCGCGGTCGGGGCGGAACGGATTCGGGTTCAGCCGCTGCTGATCCAGGAGTCGGAAACTACAGCACCACTTGCCGACGATCTTGACCGGCCTGTTGAAGGTGCCCGGGTTCTGCAGCTTGCCGCCGGGCAACAGCCCCAATTCGACCAACTCTTCTCACTGGCAGATACCGACCAGCACAACGCCATTTATCTGGCTGATCCGAACGGCATGTTGATGATGGGCTATCGCGGGAACAGCCCGAAGAAGAACATCCTCAAAGATCTCGAAACACTGCTCAAGGCGTCACGCCACTGGACCACAGGAGTCAACAATGGCCACGGGTGAACTCATAATCCTGAATCAGGGCGCCATCACCTGGCGCCGCTATTACGAGATGACCAAACCGAAGGTGGTGCTGCTCATTGTCTTCACGGCCCTGGTAGGCATGCTGCTCTCCACCCCCGGCGCCATCCCGCTGCAACCGCTGCTGTTCGGCCTGATCGGCATCTCGCTGGCCGTCGCCTGCGGCGCGGTAATCAACCATATTCTGGATCAGCGCATCGATGCCCTGATGGAACGAACCAGCCGGCGCCCGATCCCCAGCGGCCACATGGACACACCCCATGCGGCCGGTTTTGCCCTGCTGCTTGGGTTGCTCTCCATGCTGCTGCTGGCCACCCTGGTCAACCTGCTGACCGCCGGGCTCACTTTCCTGGCGCTGATCGGCTACGCCTTCATCTACACCCTCTACCTGAAGCGCACTACCCCGCAGAATATTGTCTGGGGTGGCCTGGCCGGTGCCGCCCCGCCGTTGCTGGGCTGGTGCGCCATCACCAACAGCGTGCCGCTGGAGGCATTTCTGTTGCTGCTGATCGTGTTTGTCTGGACACCGCCCCACTTCTGGCCACTGGCCATTCATCGCCGCAAGGAGTACGCCCGCGCCAGCATCCCGATGCTGCCGGTGACCCACGGCGTGGCGTTCACCAAGCAGCAGATCCTGCTCTACACTCTGATGCTGCTGGCGGTCTCGCTGATGCCGTTCGTGATTCACATGAGCGGTTATCTCTACCTGGCCGGCGCCGTTATGTTAGGACTGGGATTCATCTATCATGCGTTCGTACTCTGGAGAAGTGCCGACAACAGCCATGCCATGAAGACCTTTGGCTATTCCATTCTCTATCTGAGTCTGCTGTTCGCGCTGCTGTTGCTGGATCACTACCTGGTGTTGCTGATGCCGGGACTGAGCAGTTGATCAATCCGTCCGTTGTATCACCGGACTGTTCCAGAACGCCCGCAGCATGATCCAGACAAACAGGATACCGCCGATCACTGCCAGCAGACCACCGATACCCATCACCCCCATGGCCAGCTTGGCCTGGATACTCTCCAATCCCTGTGCGGTACCTGCGGTTTTGCGCTGGATGCCCATGAACCCGGAAAATGCCAGACCGCTGATATGCAGTATCTGTCCCACGCCATAGACAATCGGCTGCGCCGTCGCCAGCCGGCCCTCGACCCTGGCATAACCCAGGGCCGGCAGCAACAGATAGGCGAATCCCATGAGCGCCAGGGTCACACCCACGATGGAGCCGTGATAATGGGCCGGGATCATGGTATTCACCCCGCGAATCAGCAGGGCGATGAAACCGCCCGAGGCAAACAGCAGCAGCGAAAACCAGAGCGCCATGCGCAACGGGCGCTCCGCCCCGGTGGCCCTGTTGCGAGCCCTGAACAGGCTATACAGCACCAACAGACCTACCGGTATGGCGGGAAGGCCGCCGCCATACTGCATCAGCCGGGTAAAGGCGACACGCATGCCTGCCGAGACCGGCGCATGGTTCAGATAGATCACCAGGGTCCAGAGGATGGGCAGCAGTCCCAGCAGCAGCAGGCCGTTTACCAGACGCGGCGATACCGGCAGCTTGACGCCGCTGGCCTGCAGCAGCAGCAGCCAGGCCAACAGCAGCATCTGGGTATAGGCAAACTGCAATACATGTCCCGCTCCCCAGAACAGGTACTCGTAATAGGCGACGCCATCCAGCGCCGAAGGCAGGCTCAGCCAGGTATAAAACAGCACACCCAGGGCCATTCCACAGGCGACCGCCACCGTCAGGGCAGCGACACTGATCAGGCCCTGGGGATCACCGAAAAAATCGGTCCGGCGCAGGCCCGACAACAGCAGGACCAGACGCACGACCACACCGGCACCCACCAGTCCCAGCGCGATAAAAAACAGCGGCCGCTGCAGCACCGGAACATAGTTATTCATCAGCGGTGCACCCTCGCCGATGAAGGCGGACGCGGCAATGCCCAGTGTACCCATCAGGGTAAGGACAAAGGCGAGGTGACTGCCCCACACCCGAACCCCGGTAGTCGGCACACCCGCCAGAGACCAGATCACACCGGCCATGGCCAGCGACCAGATCAGCACCGACTGGTCCACATGCACCACCAGCGCGGTGCGAAAGAAATCGATCCAGGGGAAGAGCAGTTCCATGCCGGGAGCGCGGGAGAGCACCAGCAAAATTGCAAAAAGACCGGCAATCGCCAGCGCCAGCACCCCCAGTTGCAGCCAGCGTCTCGCTTCACGCTGTTGTGTCGGACTCAACGGCTCAAGCACTTGTCGTCCACCCTTTTGATCTCTATAAATAATCCATCAATCATCTACCCAGGCCCTGAACAACAGGCGAAGCGATGCATAACTTCTCTTTGATCCATGCCCGGTTTGCACTGACCGTCACCCTGCTGGCGCTGCTGGTAATTGTGCTGGGGGCCTATGTCAGACTCTCCGACGCGGGACTCGGCTGCCCCGACTGGCCGGGCTGCTACGGCCAGCTCATCGCCCCGACCAGCGAACTGCAGATCGCCTCTGCCAACAGCGCCTACCCTGCCCATCCGGTTGAGGTACAGAAGGCCTGGAAAGAGATGGGACATCGCTATCTGGCCGGCATGTTGGGACTGGCGATTCTGCTCCTGGCACTCTTATCAATCCGCAATCGAAACCTGATGCAGCAACCCCATCTACTGATCTGGCTCCTGGTACTGGTGGTTGCACTACAGGCTGTGCTCGGCATGTGGACAGTCACTCTACTGGTTAAGCCGGCCATCGTCACCTCGCATCTATTGGGTGGATTCATCACCGCCGCGCTGCTGTGGATCCTGACCCTGCGCCTGTACAGCCCGGTACTCAACCGTTACGTGATCAGCCGCGCAGGTCGGCTGCTGTGGCTTTCCCGGTTCGGCCTGCTGGTCCTGCTGCTGCAGATCATCCTGGGTGGCTGGACCAGCACCAACTATGCCGCCATCGGCTGTATCGAGTTTCCTACCTGCCACTCCGGCAGCTGGTGGCCCCAGATGGATTTCAACCAGGCGTTCACCCTCTGGCACGGGACCGGTATCAATTATGAATACGGTATTCTCAGTGCGGAAGCGCGTACCGCCATTCACATGGTTCACCGCATTGGTGCGCTGATAACAGCTGTTTACCTGATATTCCTCAGTATCCAACTCTATCGCACCGGCAGATCGGTTATCACCCGGCAACTTGCCTGGGTACTGGGTATATTACTGATATTGCAATTGGGGCTGGGCATTACCAACACGGTAAATCATCTACCTTTACCGGCAGCCGCCGCGCATAACGGAATCGCCGTGCTGCTGCTGCTGACGCTACTGACCCTGAACTGGCAGTTGAAACGCGCCTACCGGATGGAGTGAGACAGAAACGAACATGCAACCGCCAACAGACCATACACCTGCACGGCGCTTGCTGATTGCGCTCGCCATCGGCATGCTGATCATCGGCTTCAGCCTCGGCCTGATGCTAAAAAAAACGCCCGACAGCCGAACCCCATCCACGCCAGTTGCTCTGGCCAGCGGCACATTGATCCCCAATCCACGCCCGCTGGCACCGTTCAAGCTGACCGACCATACCGGCAGGGAGTTTTCCCAGGAGTCGATCAAGGGAAGCTGGCAACTCTTCTCTTTCGGCTACACCCACTGTCCCGACATCTGTCCCACCACGCTGGCCATGCTGGCGCAACTGGCCGACCGGATGCAGCGGGAATCGCTCAACGCAAATATCAACACCGTTTTTATTACCATCGATCCGGAGCGGGATACACAGGCCGTGCTCGCCCGCTATGTGCCCTATTTCAACAACCGCTTTCTCGGGGTCACCGGGGAACGGCAGGCGCTCGACCGTCTGACCAGGCAACTGGGAATACTCTATGCCCGAGTGGAGACTGAAAAGAGCAGCATGGGTTATCTGATGGACCACTCCACCAGCATTATCCTGACCAATCCGGCCGGTGAATTTCAGGCCCTGTTCAGCGCCCCTCATGATGTTGAGGCGATGGCACAGGACCTTCTTCGCCTTATCAACCAGGGAAACTGAGAGCCCGATACCGGGTCGGCGCCGTTCAGTACGGTACAAAAAACGAAACATTGATGGCCCCGAACCGCTCATTATCGTCCTGCCCCTCGAATTCACGGCTGCGCCAGACATTGCTGATGGCGAAGCGGACATTCTGAATATGATAGGCAAAGCCAAACTGCACATCGGCCACCAGCGGTTTTTTGTCCACACTGTGGCTGTCCCTGAAGGTGTTGCCGTCGAGGAAAATATTGTGCGCCACGGCACGCCCCTCAACCCCGGCAAATAAATACCAGTTGGCCTTGTCCGATGGTCGAACATAAGGGACCCCCGGAAAACCCGGCCGTATATTCGGTGGCCCGATATCATTGCGCAGCCTCTTGCCCAGACGCAGCATCATGCCGCCACCCGCATAGGTATAGACATTACCCAGGGCGCCAACCAGATGCGGTGCGGTTTCAAACTCCAGTCCGCCGCCCAGCTTGTGGAAATATTGCCAGCGGCGGGTGTAGGTCAGCACTATGCCCGGTTCATCCTTCAACTGGTTGTCCCAGCCCCTGGGTATGTCATCGCCGATCAGGCGATGAACTCCCTTTTGCACCTTTTCCGCCAGGGAACTGGGGCCGACGACGCCGACCGTGATACCCAGTATATTGCTCACCTGCAGATTGGGCTGATCCACAAAACGTGAGGCCAGATTGGCACTGCCATACAGCCAGCCGGCGTAGGGCCGGTCGTCGGTGATCAATGTGCTGCGCTCGGTATCCCGCGGGGTGAACATTTTTTGGCCGACGGAATACTGCACCGCACTCACATCGCCAGTACGGAAGAAAGGCAGCCCCTGGCCAAGCCGGGTCAGCCAGCCCGGGGGACGCTTCAGGGTGAGGTAGGAGACCTCGGTTCCATTGCTGTAAAACTGGTCACTGCCACTGCCGAAGAGATCATTCTCAACCTGGATACTCCAGAAACCGCCCTCTTTCAGTTTTTCCGGCGGTGTGGCCGCTTCCGTTGTGACGGGTGCAGTGCCGATAAGAACCAGCAGGTAAATCAAAGGGAGTTCAAACCACCTCCCGGCTATTCCCAGCATTTTTTTTGTCACGATGTTCAGTCCCCCCTCTCTTCTACCGATACCCATAAAACAGTAGCCCACGCCAATTCATTTATCCATTCCCGTTTCTGTTACGCTTATCCGTTCGTGGTGAGCCTGTCGAACCACAATGAACCATCCGCAAGTACCGGCGGCTTCTTTTGACAAACTCCTTCGACAAGCTCCCTTCGACAAGCTCAGGGTGAACGGGGGAGAGGGATACATTATTGGGCACAGTAGCCCACGCCAATTCATTTATCCATTCCCGTTTCTGTTACGCTTATCCGTTCGTGGTGAGCCTGTCGAACCACAATGAACCATCCGCAAGTACCAGCGGCTTCTTTTGACAAACTCCTTCGACAAGCTCTCTTCGACAAGCTCAGGGTGAACGGGGGAGAGGGATACATTATCCTGATTACCCATGAGGCTCAGCTATTGAGCCTGTGACCTGCACATAATGGAACCCACTGATTGTAAGAGGGTTTCGATTATGTCCAAAAACATGATTCAGTTTCAAAAAGGCCTTGG
>JACDJA010000459.1_pt1 | contig 47267 bp, 42 predicted proteins | sample 7449241 | NCBI WGS metagenome assembly JACDJA01 (sample SAMN14253289, study PRJNA609438) | sludge metagenome | isolation source: initial anaerobic sludge | collected 2018-12-20 | reverse complement strand
GCCACCAAAAAATGGACAATGCCCGTCAGGAACTGGGGCATTATATTAAATCAGTTCCTAACGATCTATGAAAAAAGGGTCAGACTTTAAAAAAGTCCAACCCCTGTTATTTTAAACTTACACACTTAACGGGATAGTGTCTCTTATTCCCGGCAAATAGATAAGGTCGTCATCTGCAATAAAGCATAAATTCTCTTTATCATATTCCAAAGGGTTGTCTTGAAAAGCTTTTTCAAGAAGTATTTCTTGGCCTTCCATTATCAACGCCAAATGACATAACTGTGGATTGACCTTATCCCTAAATTTTCTTATAAAGGCAGGTAAAAGATTATAGCGGTTTACAGATTCCATGGTACAACCTTAAGTACATCAGCAAGGTAATTCGTTTTTATTCAATTTCAAAGAGATCAGATTTAGCCCGAATGGTTCTCCGGTAACCTCAACCCTTCTCTTTTTATTGTCTGTCAATTATCTTACCCTTTTTATTATCGCCCTTCCTAAGTCTGTGCAAATTATATAAATTTACGGGAACAACTCCTTAAATCTATGATTATGAGAACAAAATTACTTTTCATTATCCCACTTCTTTCCTTTAGCCTCTGTTTCTCCCAGGAATACGGCGCGTATGAAACCGATAACGAGGGCAAGCTTTTCTTTACCAGTGAATCCTCTTCTTCCTTGTTGGAAAAGCAAGGCCTCCGGGCACCATTTGATCTCGATCTGGACTGGAGCGAACCCGATTTTGATATTTCAAACAATCCCACTAAGGACTCATGGGACCAGCGTATGGATGTGGGTTCAAACGGAAATGTATTTGTGGTCTATAACGACAATCATTCCAACGGTCTTCAAAAAATCATGTTTCGCAAGAAAGTAGGAGAGGATTGGTCCACTCCCATATTTGTTGACACGGGAGTGGATATTGGCGACAGGAACAACCATTTTCCTGCCATTGCTGCATCCCCTAATGGCGATCTTCATGTAACCTATAATGTTTGGGCATTTGAAAACGCTCGTAACTTTATTGGCTATTCCCACTATAACGCCAGCACAGACACCTGGAGTGAGGGTATCAAAATTTCAGATTTGAATGGGACGGTAAACCACACTTCCAGCCATCACAGTGTGTACAGTACGGCCAATAATTTGCCGGTGGTGACCTGGGGATTCGACAATAGGGAGAACCAGGTAAATGAGGAAATATATTTAACCTATTTCGATGGCAATGTATGGTCCAGCGACATAGCAGTTTCAGATGTCATGGATGGCCAAGATGCCGGCTTTCCTCGGATAAAAAGTATTGGTAACAATCAGGCAATGATAATTTATTCCGAAGGAACCAGCGGAGGCACCAAGGAACTGAAATATAAAATATATGATGAAACCACCCATGGGTTAAGTGATGCAAAAATCATTGCTTCTACAAACGTCTTAACAGACAACTATCTTTTGACAACCACTGATGCCGGGGAGGTTATGGTGCTCACCTTGCACAAGGAGACAGCTCCCTCTCGTGATGTTTTCAATATCTATGAATACGATCACGGGAGTGATTCCTTCAGCCTTTCCACGAATAGTTTTGAAGTGCCTGCAAATGCCGGAGGTCTCTTAAAAAAGATGGCAATGGATTGCAATGGCGATGGCGATTGTGGAATAGTGTATACCGATTTTCTTGCGGAGAAGAATTTTTTCTTGGAATACAACCCCACGGATGGTTTTGGGGCTCCATTGGTAATAAATGAGCAAGATCCCGGATTTGATCCACCCTATGCGAAATTCGACTCCAGCGGGAATATTCATGTGGTATGGAACGACAAGAGGTTTGACGATGGACAGGGCTTTGACGAACGTGAAGTCTTTTACAAAATGGGTAGAAATACAACAATCGGGTTGGATGAGTTCTCAATTGTTTCCACGAAAATTTTTCCAAATCCTTCTAAGGGAAGTTTTACAATTCAAACGAACGATTCTTTTAAAATGGAGGTTTATAACATGTTAGGGAAACTACTATTAACAAAACAAATTACTGGCACAACCCAAATGGATATGAAACTTTTGACCGGGACGTATTTATTGCAATTCTCAAATGAAAAAGGGATTTTGACCAAGAAACTGCTGGTGGAGTAAAATTTCGAAGAAATTGAGGTTTGGGCTATTGCATTAGGATTCTGAAGTCAAAAGACAGGCTAAAGTCAACAGGAAGACTCTCTTTGAAAACGGGAAAGTATTCAGAAAAAGAATCTTTCAACCTTAACTGAATAAATTCACATTCAAATAGCGTCTACCTTAATTTAGTTTTTGGCCATAACAAAATCAGCGATGGCTGGCATGGTCTCTTGCCCATTGTTGATAATTCTCAAACTGGGATTCGTCCAAAATATCTTTTAAGATACGGTCCTGTCTTTCCACTCTTTCATAACGATTCATTTCCTGGTTCTGGTTGTCCACCTTCCAGGAATCCACAGATCTTCTCCATTGCGATTCAAAGCGTTTTATTTGATCGCTTGTCATATCCAGAGCGGAATACATCGCTTTCAGATTGTCTGAAAAATAAGTGTCGTTATTTCGGTTCATCGCCGAAGTAGTGCGTTTCTCAGTGGTTGTCTCTCTCGCATTTCTTACGGAAGTGCTTTTACGGGTAGAGGTATTCACATTTTCCCTATCGGCTTGGCTTACAGTGGCACTTTCCTTCGTCCCCCCACACGAGGTCAATAGCACCATAGAACCTATTGTCAAAAATGTTATGAGTTTTTTCATAGTGTTTCATTTTGGTGTTGGCCCTACTAATTTACAAATCTAAAGCAGTATAGATGTGGTTCTTAAGAAAACATTGTAATTTATCGGTCAGAGATTACCGAATGAATCAGTACTTTTCGTGATAAAACTCATTGGGTCGTTTTTCCTTCTTCTGTTTGCTCAGTGCCTCTTCCGCCCTAAGCTCTATTCTTCTTATTTTTCCCGAAATGGTCTTGGGCAATTCATCGGTAAACTCAATAATCCTAGGAATTTTATACCGGGCGAGATGTTTTTCAGAAAATTCGAACAGTTCCTGCGCCACCTCGGCAGTGGGCGCTACCCCGTTCGCCAAGATCACAAATGCCTTGACCGAGTTGCTTCGCAGCTCATGTGGACTAGCAACAGCTGCCGCTTCCAACACTTTTGGATGTTCTAAAAGCACGCTTTCCACCTCAAAAGGTCCTACCCGAAAATCAGAGGCCTTGATGACATCATCATCACGGCCCACAAACCACAGATAGCCTTCTTCATCTTTATACGCTTTGTCGCCTGTATAATAAAGACCGTGTTTAAAAACCAGGCTGTTGCGTTCCGAATCGATCAAATACGTTTTAAAGATGCCATTTATGGATTCTTTATCATGCCTTAAACAAATATTTCCTTCCTCCGAAGTTTCCACCTCATTTCCATCATCGTCGGCAATTACAACGTCATATAAAAAAGTAGGTTTCCCCATGGATCCAAATTTCACCTTGGTGTTGGGAAGGTTTCCCACTAAGGCAGTGGCCTCAGTTTGGCCATATCCATCGCGGATTAAGATACCGGTAGCTTTTTTCCAAACCTCGATGATTTCAGGGTTAAGAGGTTCACCCGCGGCAACACATTCGCGCAGGGAAAACTTATAGTTGCTGAGATCTTCTTGGATCAACATTCTAAGCGAAGTTGGTGGTGAACAAAAGGTGTTCACCTTCAAATCCTGCATGGTCTGCAATTGTTCCTTGGGCACAAAGCGATCTATATGGTAACCGAGAATGGTAGCTCCCACATTCCAAGGGGCGAAGAAACTGCTCCAGGAAAATTTTGCCCATCCAGGTTGTGAAATATTGTAATGCAGGTCACCGCGTTTTAAACCGATCCAGGATGTAGTAGTTAGGTGACCCGTGGGGTATCCAAAATGGGTATGGACCACCACCTTGGGCATTCCAGTAGTACCAGACGTGAAGAAATAGAACAGATCGTCATCTGCCTTTGTCTTTGCCCCCTCCGCCTCGGACGGCTCAGAAAAAATACGGTTTATGGGTTCCCAGCCTTCACGGGTGCCCTCGGTTATGATCTTTACTTTTATTTTTTGGCCAGTAGCTTTTTCGGCTTTATCAATCTTTTCGGCATTTGCCTGATCAGATAGTGCAACTTGAGGAAAAACGGATTTAAAACGGAATTCCAAATCGCGTACTTCCAAACTCGTTGCAGCAGGTACAATAATTATTCCTCCTTTTATGCTTGCCAAGTAGGCATACCAGTTTGGGGGAACCAATGGCAATTGAATAAAAATGTTATCGCCCGGCTCAACACCAAATTTTCTAATGAAATTCAGGAACTGATTGCTGCGGGCAGAGATTTCGGCAAACGAAAAAGTTTCCTGCTGGTCATTGTATTTCCATATCAACGCCTGATCCTCTGGATGGTTATGGACGTTAAGCGGCTCAAAAACATCGGTAACCCAGTTAAAATATTTTGGCTTAAAGAGTTTGATATTACGCAGATTATCAAAATTTCCTTTTTCTATGGCCTGGGCCACTTGGCGATAAACTTCAGGGATTTCCATGGCGATCAGTAATGGATTTGGATTTTTTAAAAATAAACATAATCCCCAAAGCATGCAATAATTAAACAATGATATATCCACCCTATCAAAAAGTTCAGAACTGAGCTTCGCAACTCTTTTTGGGGAGAACCTAGGTTTTTTCTATTGGGAGAGTGTGACTTAGGCAAAATCACAAATCGATTTCAATTGTAAACCCTCATCATTGCAAGGACCCCTTCAAAAGAAATAGTGAGGGATCAGCCCCAAAATAAATCTTAATAGGAGGATAAAACTTGTATTTTCTTTTAGAAAGAGCTAATCTTGTGTTGAATCAATCTAAATAAGGATTAATGCCAAGAACTTCCCGTTCGCTGATACTGCTTTCCTTTGTGCTGCTCTTTTGTTGGATCCCTAAAGGTTTTGCTCAAGAGGATAAGACGATAGCCGAAACGGTTGTTCATCTTCTCAGTTATGTTTCCATGGATTATCCCTCGGCCGTTCAGAATGGTGAGATAGTCGATCAACAAGAATACGAGGAGCAACAAGAATTTTCTGCCGAAGCTTATCACCTCACGAAAGAAGCTTCCTTTCTTCACGATTCCCAAAAGGAAGAACTCCTGTTGATGATGCGGGAGTTAATAGAAAAAGTGGATGCTAAAGGCCCAGGTGCCGAAATCAACAAATTGGCCAACGACATCAACAAAAAGATCATAGACCTTACTGGCATTCAAACGGCACCTAAAATTTGGCCCTCACTCTCCAATGGTAAAAAACTGTTCGCACAAAATTGCGCCAGTTGCCATGGCATGACCGGGAAGGGAGATGGCCCGGCCGGAATCCATCTCGATCCACCTCCGAGCAATTTTCATGAGGATGATCTCATGGATAATTTCTCGGCCTTTCAAGCTTATAACAGCATCCGTTTTGGCGTGAGTGGAACGGGAATGGAGGCATTCTCCAATTTTAATGATGCAGAATTGTGGAACCTCGCTTTTTATGTAAAATCATTGCGAGCACAGGATCTTGGTGGCGACAGTTTAACGTTGAGGGCAGAGTTTCAGGAAATACTGCCCAAAGTTGGATTAAAAAATGTGGCGAGACTCACCGATAGGGAACTTTTGGACACTATTCGCCATCTTTCCAAGGGGAATGCTGAACTTAAACTAAAGGCATTGCGCCTATTGGAGCCCAAGGGAGAAAATGCAGGAAACAGTCTACCGGCCGCAAAAAACGGATTGAAAAAGGCACTGGAAAGCTACACCTCGGGTAATCAAAAGATGGCCCGCACCCAAGCTATTTCAGCTTATTTGGAAGGCATAGAACCTGTGGAGGCCCGCTTGCGAACTATTGACGCATCCTTTGTGGTAAAATTGGAAACTCAAATGTTTAAGGTGCGCCAAACCATAGAAAATGATAAGGGCACTGCTACAGTAGAAGCAGAAATAGAGAAAGCAAATGCGCTTATTGACCAGGCGGACCAAATGCTGGGGAGCGAAAAACTTAATTTTTGGCTTACATTCCTCCTCGCTGTCTCCATAGTGTTACGGGAAGGACTTGAGGCTTTTCTGATTTTGGGCGTTGTCATTGCATTGATACGTGCTGCCAAGGCCAAAAGAGCCTTGGCATGGGTTCATGGGGGGTGGATTAGCGCATTGATTCTGGGGTTTGCGGGATGGTTTCTATCCGATTATATCATCCAGTTTGGAGGAAAAAACCGCGAGATCATGGAAGGTTTGGTTTCCTTGCTCGCCGTAGTAATATTGCTGTATGCGGGCTATTGGCTTCACAATAAAACCACAGCCGGGAAATGGAAAGCATTTGTTGAGGATAAAATCGGCGTCTATATCCAAAAAGAGCGAATGTGGGGATTGGCAGCCTTCTCCTTTATGATCGTCTTCCGGGAAGCTTTCGAAGTTGTGCTATTCTTACAAGCCATCAAATTAGAAGCAGGGCCGCAAAACAAATCAGCTATTGGCTTTGGAACCCTTGCAGCCTTTATTGCCATCGGGATCTTGGTCCATATATTTTTAAAGTACACGCGAAATATTCACGTGCGTGAAATATTTAAATACTCGTCCTATTTTATAATCCTGTTGTCGATTATCCTTATGGGAAAAGGCTTCCATTCGCTTCAGGAGAGTGGATGGATATCTGTTACTCCTATCCCATCTATGTTCCGGATTGAATGGTTGGGCATATACCCTACCGTACAGACACTTTTGGCACAATTGGCCATCGTGGCAGTGATTGTCCTCACCTATTTTATCAGAAGTCGAAAGATGGAGAAAACCCAAAATTGATAATAATTCAAACCTATAACTGAAGTTTATCCCCCAAAGAATACGAAAGGCTGAAATTGGAGGAATCCATTCGAAACCGTTATTTTTGATTTAACCCAAAAAACATGACAACTTATTCTCCTATAAAGCTGCGATGGAAAAAGGGTATTTTTTCAAATACAAATATTATTTATTCCAAAGATCGACAGATCGGGAAATTAAATGAGAGTAGTTTTTCACGTAGCGCAACGGGGGAATTGAATGGCAAAATATACACTTTTAAGAAAAAAGGATATTTCAGACAGACTTCAGAAATTATAGATGTCTCAGAAAACAAAGTCATCGGAGAAATAACCTACAACAGTTGGATGACCAAGGCTACAATAAAAATTGGCGACAAAACAATTCATTGGAAATACGACAATTCCTGGAATACAAAATGGAGTGTTTTTAATGCAGAAGGAGTTAGAATCAAGTATGCGGGTTCCTCGATGAGCGGACAAATTGATTCCAACATAGATGACCCATTATTTTTATTGTGCGGCTTATATGTGATCAATTACTATCGCCAAATCTCGATTGCGATCTTTATAGCACTTTTTGTTCCTATATGGATGAATGCACTAACTTAGGATTGACAATTTTGTTTAAATAAACCATTGTACCAGCAAAAGCAAGTAGGACCAAGACTACTGCCTATAAGATGCATATCACTTCCATAAAACCAGTTCGAAATGCGTATATCCTTTTGAGGGGCGCCGCAGTATGGGCTTTAGTTTTAATGAGTAACAGTATGAATTCGCAAAGTTTACCGATAGAGGGAAAGGTAAGCAGTTTGGACGATTTGGATGTAGAAGGCATCAACATCCTAAACCTTTCCACAGAGCACGGAGCGGTCACTGATGCCAATGGAGGTTTTCAAATTGCAGTTTCCCTTGGTGATACGTTATCCATTTCAGCCGTCCATATTCAAGACACAACCGTTGTTGTTAGAGACGAACAAATAACCGACCGGAAAATTACCATTAATCTCAGCGAAAAAATGAACGAGCTGGCCACGGTTACATTAAGAAGAGCTCTCTGGGGTTATATTGGCACGGATGTAAATATTATCCCCATTCAAGAGCCTATAACCGCCGCTTCCATAGGTTTGCCAAATGCTGACGTAAAAACCTTGTCCAAGACAGAAAGACAATTGTATGCCGCCAATTCCGGACCTGTTGATGCCCTTATCAATATGATATCAGGACGGACCAAGATGTTAAAAAAACGGTTGGAACTTGCCAAGACCTACGAGTTAACCGAATCACTTCTCGCCAAATTCCCAGAAACCTATTTCACCGACGTTTTAAAAATAGGGAAGTTTAAAGTCTATTCCTTTATATATTTCTGTGAAGATGATCCCGATTATCAAAAGGTTATGAAGGAAAACACTATGGCAATTATGGAGTTTTTGGAAAGAAAAAGCGAGGAGTATCGCGAAGAATAAGAAATGACAACCTAAGGAAAAGAGCTGGAGCTTGAATTCCGGCCGGATCGAAAAAACACCGACGGACCACAACTTTCTTAGATTTCAATATGCTTCAACCTTACTATATCAACGCTCTTTCCTACCATTTAAAATTACGGTCTCACAGATGTAATGAATTATCGAGCACTTTTGCAAAAAGAACTCTGAGAGGTTTCGGAATTTCCCCTATCAAATGACGTGCGATATTCTCTATATTTGATAAAAATCATTTTCGTGAATCTTTAAGTAAAAAATGAGCAAAAAAAGGTTGATCAATAGATTGAAATGGTATTACCCCATGGAGAGGTTTCACACCTTCGTCACCGTCCCTGCTCTCTTACTCTATTTGGTATTCACCCATCCAATTGAAAATCTAGTATTCCTTATATATGGATTGGTAATTTGTATGGTTATCCTATATCAAGGTCAGCACTATTGGAAACTCAAATTGAAAAGATTAAAAGGAGAATCCTTTGATAACCCAAAAAATATAAAATTCTTTATTACCTCAAAAAAATACAATCAAATCCTCCTCGGATCAATCCCTTTGTTTCTCCTTGCTCAACTTGCGATACAGCAATGGGATCTATCAAATAATAACATGTTATGGTGGGGAATATTGGCAAATGCTTTTGGTGTTTTAGAATATATAAACTACTATCACATACAACTGTCCATTGACAATCAGTATGATATTGATTATGTGGTAAGAAATAAAAAGTTGAAAAGAGCGAGCTTGGCAAAAGACCTACTTGAAGGTAAAATTTAAAAGGAAAGAGGTCAATAAACTAATCAAGACCGCAGCTATTGAAAAGTGCCGACAACCCAATGAACAAAAAAAGCGATAAACCATCCCTCCTTCTACTCTCAGACTTATGGGGCCGTGAAAAATCAGAATGGATTCCATATTACACGATGCGCTTAGAAAAATATTTTGATATAAAATATTACGACAGTTGCGAGTTGGGAAATATTGATCCCACAGGTTGCTCGAAGGAGAAAATACACCAGCAATTTGTCAATGGAGGAATTGAAAAAGCAGTTAAAAGTATTGTACAAAAGGAAACAGAAGCCACAAATATTCTAGGCTTTAGTATAGGGGGATACATCGCTTGGAAAGCCTGTTTTTCCGGATTGAGAGCAAAAAATATTTTTGCGATATCCTCCACCCGATTGCGTCGAGAAACCGAAAAACCTCCTGGGATGATAGAACTGTTTTTCGGGGAAAACGATGCTTTTAAACCCACTTCCTGCTGGTTTGAGAAGATGGGAATCAGAGAAAATCTCTATGAGAACCAAGAGCACGAATTTTATAGGACGGAAGAAATAGCCGAAATAATTTGTAGGCTCGTCGAGAAAAGGATATTATTTTCAAATAGAGATTAAAGACAGGACTCTCTGAACTTTGATGTTTAAAAAAGGTTCCGGAAGCCGATCAGTTTTAATCAGGAATAACACTTGGAAATGAAACTTGCTGGTAGAAGAAGGACCGAAATCGAAGTCCTTCCACCTGCAGCAAGGTTTAACGACCATGTGATGCTCCTAACAGGAATAGGGACTTGTAGGAGCAGAATAAATCTGCTGCCTTATACTTTCACGAATTCTACCCTTCTATTATTGGCCCTTCCTGCAAGAGTGGCATTATCGTCGATAGGGTTTTTGTCGCCAAAGCCTTTGCTGGAAAGTCGCGATCCGTCAATACCCATTTGTACTAGTTGTGCTTTTACAGCTTCCGATCTCTGTTGCGAAAGGCTAAGGTTATGAGCGGCCTGTCCCGTACTGTCAGTATAGCCATCTATTTCAAATTTAAGGTCAGGATTGTCTTTCAGCACCTGTACTATCATGTTTAAGGTACCCATACTTTCAGGCTTGAGGGTAGCTTTGTCCACGTCAAAATTAATGCCATGGGTAACTATTTTGGACTCCGTAAATTTTTTGCCCAGAATATTCATTTGGCCACCGGCAGCGACACGTATGTCGGTAATCATAATGGGAGTGTCCTGGTCCCCAACACCTTCAAAGCCAAAGGCGGTGGGCACACATTTTAAATTGGGCACTGTAAGTACGCGATATTGATCTACATAGCACTTCAATTGGTCGTTTTTATAAATAACAGCGCAATGGTGCCAATGGTTCACATAGTTTTCCTTCAAGGCGTTGGGCATATCTGCGGAAAAGCCATTGGAAGGAAAGCCACTAGTGCTTACATCTCCTCTCCCCTCACTGTCTCCTCTGTTGAAAGTTATAGTCCCGTCTTCCGTGTTTCCATAATTATCTGTGTATTCCAAAAAGAGGACGGGGCTTTCGTCGCCGTTGCCATCGGTATAAGTGTCAAATTCAATGGTGAACGGATCCGTTAGATAGCTTGCGTTTTTCATCTTGGGCGTTACCTTGCAGTAATTCCCATCGGTTAAAAAAAATGCAGGTTTGCCTCCAACTTTATTTACCACTGCCTGACCGCTTTCCAAATTCCAATGGGCCGGAAACTCCCCATCCTGGTCCTCAGTAAAATCATCGGCAAACAGGATGGTATTCCCGGGCACAAAATCATAGTTTTGATATGATTTTATGGAAGGGCCAGAAGGGTTTGAAGGACCGCCGCTCTCATCTGTTTTCGCGGAACTGTTGTTATCGCTTTCGTTGTTATGTCGCTCTCCCTGATGTTCTGTGTTGTCTATTGCTTTATCGGTGGTTTTCCCAACATCATCAATAATCTGGTCGGTTGTTTCCTGCTCTACTTTGTTTTTAATCTTTTTCCATATTTGTGCTTGGCAAGGTTGCACAAAGAACAAGGCCAAAATAATACTAAAGCCTGCATAAACTGAAATGATCCGATTTTTCATCTTAATGTATTTAAGTGAAACGATAAAGTTGTGAGGAATATGAAGGCGATGAGGACTATTAAATTTACGCAAAATGCGAAAGGGTTGTATTTCTTTCGATGTTAAAAAATTATTAATAATTTTGCTCATCGCCACCTAAACAACTGTATGATAACCAACTTCATTCGAGAAATCTCTGAAAACCATTTTAAAAAGGATTTCATAGAAAATGGTCGATATTTGGAAGTTCAAAATTGAAAGAAACTTCATAGCAATCCAGCATCCTTAAAGCCACACACGCAATGAAAGAAAAGATAAACGCTTTAAAATTTATTTATCTCGCGATTTGTGGGGGAACAATCTTGATTTATATTCTCTTGGGGAATATTTCTTGGGAAACTCTCAACTTCCCCTCAACGAATTCTCCCTCCAATTATTTTATAGCGATTCCTCTTATAGCTTTCGTCCTGGGCAACCTTATATTCAAATCGCAGTTAAAACAAACCGATAAAAATAAGAACGTGGAGGAAAATCTCGGTATTTACCAAACTGCTTCTCTTACGCGATTGGCCATTTTGGAAGCTGCCGCTTTTATTATTTTATTATGGGCACCCGAATACCTGATGTTCGGAATTTTTGTAATCATATATATGATATTTTTAATGCCGACCAAAGCTAGGATAAAGACAGATCTTCAGTATCTGGATTAATGGTCTAACAAGCGAACATCGGTGGTCAGGAGGTATCGAAATCCAAATAACGAACCCTGAGAATCTTCGTTTCACCACTATTCCAATAACTTAATTAGAGAAGTATGGGAGAGGACGAACAAGCGAAAAGGATTTAGAAAATGTAACAAGTAAGGTTTTAGCACATAAAGGTCCTGTATTCGTAAAAATTATTTCCGACCTTTATTGGCTTAAATAAATTACTGAATGTTATGACAAGGTTTAATCAGATTTCCACCGACGAAGTGGCCGCGATAATTGAAAATGGGAATACCAAAATTATTGATGTCCGTCCGGTTGATGCCTATAATGGATGGAAGTTAGCTGGCGAGAGGCGTGGTGGGCATATAGAGGGAGCGAAATCCTTACCTGTAAAATGGACCAATTACATGGATTGGATTGAAGTGGTTCGCCATAAACAAATAGTCCCCGAAAACAAGATTGTAATCTATGCCTATTCAGAGGAAGAGAGTATTAAAGTTGCCAATCTATTTGCAAAAGCAGGATATTCAGATATTTCCATTTACAATCATTTTCTTGAAGAGTGGGCTGCGAATGAAGATTTGCCAATGGCACATTTAGCCCGTTATAAACAGTTGGTTTCTGCAGAATGGGTAAATAGATTGATATCCGGCGAAAAGCCAAGCGAATATGACAACAATAAATATATTGTCGTTCATTCCCATTACAGAAATAGAGATGCCTATTTATCCGGACATATTCCCGGAGCCATTGATATGGACACATTGGCACTTGAAGATCCGGAAACGTGGAACAGGCGTTCGCCCAAGGAGCTTAAAGAAGCTTTGGAGCAACACGGAATAACTTCCGACACGACCGTAATTATGTATGGAAAATTCATGGCCCCTGACAATGCCGATGAATTTCCCGGAAGTGCAGCCGGCCATATAGGTGCTATTCGTAACACTATGATTATGCTGTACGCCGGTGTAAAAGATGTGAGAGTTTTAAATGGAGGTTTTCAATCGTGGAAAGATGCAGGCTACAAAATAACAACGGATGACGTCCCGAAGAAACCCGTTTCTGATTTTGGCGAGAAAATCCCAGCGAGCCCGGAAATAATTGTCGATATGCCTGAAGCCAAAGAAATACTAAGATCAAAAAATGCTGAGTTGGTCAGCATCCGTAGTTGGCCGGAATATATTGGCGAAGTAAGCGGGTACAATTACATTGAAAAAAAAGGACGTATCCCAGGTTCCATATTCGGAAACTGTGGCACAGACGCTTATCACATGGAAAATTACAGAAATGTTGACCACACAATCCGTGAAGAACAAGAGGTTACGGATATTTGGAGAGAAGTAGGTATTACACCCGACAAACATCTTGCCTTTTATTGTGGAACAGGTTGGCGTGGAAGTGAAGCCTTTTTTAATGCCTGGTTAATGGGGTGGGAACATGTATCTGTTTTTGATGGGGGCTGGTTCGAATGGAGCAACGATCCCGACAATCCTTTTGAAACCGGGAATCCATAAGAAACAATTAGCTAAACTATGCCCTAAAGTCTTACAGGTTTTTAAAATTGACTGCAAGTATGTTTCTTTCATGAAATTTATAGTATGTTATTTGCAAGGAATCAAGACACTGAACCCTATTCCATCATGAAAATAGACGATATTTTTTCGTGCTCCCGATTTCCCTTCAGTTTAGTTTATCCCGAGAGCTATCAGAATTAAGGCCGGATCGCGCATCACGAATTAACAAATCGCAGATAGAAAAGGGATGGTATTTAAGATAAAAAGAACAATATGAAGAAATTAATTTTTATTTCAGCGATTATAATTTCAACTGTAAGTGCCAAGGCGCAGAAAGTCTATTCTGTAGATTATGATTACAAGGCGGATATCAAAGTTTATGTAGTGGACTCTGATTACAAAGCCGATCTACTCGTCTATAAGGTAAATGCCGATTATAAGGCTGGAGATAACAATGGCAAATGGTTTTTTACCGATGCCGATTACAAGGCAAAAAAGAAAATATTTTTTGTAGATACAGATTATAAGGCAGATTTAAAGATTTTTTTCGTGGACTCAGACTATAAAGCGGGTTGGAAAAAAAGATCTAAGATGGACTTAATGTATTAAAATCGATCCACAATCGAACACCCCTAATTAAAACGGAGTGTATTGGCCGGTTTGGAACCCATACATATCTGGGTGTACCCACCAGCACCTTGGTCGGCAGCAACAGTAAATTTGTATCTTTAGAAACTATAGATTATAAAAACAGTAAAAATAGCGCATAGCATGCCGAGCAGGGATATAATGCGCTATATAACAGCGTATATAAACAAGTTGTCCTTAATGCTGAAGAAAATATGATAAATAAATTAAATATTTGGATTTTAATCCTAATTCCTATAATTGGTTTCGGTCAAGGCGATTTATTGAGCGAATATGAAAAAGCGGAAATTCTGCTACGAATGAACAAAATCGACTCTGCATACGTCAAATTTAATGACTTAGAAAAGTCCATAACCAAAAATGATACTCTTTATGAATATGCGCTCTGGTACAAAATTATGACTGCAACCCATTTAGAAGAAATTAATCGACTAAATGAAAATTTTGAAAAATCACTTGAATTTGGATTAGATGCGCTTGACGGAATTGAAAAAGGAAAAGAAATCTATGACGAAGAATTTGCACAGCGGGAATATTTTATGATTAAAAACATAATTGTTTCCCAATATGGGTTAGACAAGTTTGAAGAAGGGAACAAATGGAAATCAAAAATGTATGAGGGAAAAGAAATGGGTTTATTGCCTGAAGGTCTTGATGAGTATTTTAATTTTGACTTTTTCAAGTTTGACGATAAAAATGTTTGGGGTTATGAATGGCTTGCCGAACTCCCCGAAGACAGGTATTCAAGCAGTTTTACTAAAGTAGTTTATTACGTTTACAGTACAAATCCAGACGGTTCGGATAAAGATCAACTTTACCGATTGCACGTTTTAATGTTTCACGGAGATGAAAAATTCGATTACGTAATGGATAAAAGACTTGAAACAGCAACCGAAGACATTGCGGGAACTCTATATGCTTACACTTACGATGAAAACATAGATTTTAAAAAACTAAAAAACGACGTTAAGCAAATAATCAGCGGTAATTTAGAACCGAACACAAAACGAACAACAACAGTCGGAAAAGATGGCAAAGTTAATGTGGAATTAGATAGCGGGAAGCACTAAGGAAATGAAAAATGAAGACATTAGAAAGAAAACTGGATGAAACAAAAACCAAAAATGAATTTAAACAAATTCTATGGATTTATGATTTTTGGGGACGGCTTACAGAGAGTAAAGCAGCTAGAAATGTTCTGAAATTAGCGGATATTAAAAATGGAAACAGCGTTTTGGATGTTGCTTGTGGTACTGGTGAAATGTTAGAAAAAATTGTAAAGTTAAATCCTGATGGAAAAAATGTTGGAATCGACCTTTCACCTGATATGCTAAACAAAGCAAGAAAAAAGCTAAATAAACAAAGCAAAGAAAAATTTGAGTTACAAGAAGGTAGTGCATTAAATCTGGTTTTTCCTGATAACTCATTTGATATTCTGATTAATAATTATATGGTAGATTTATTACCAATAGAAACTTTTACTAAAATAGCTTCTGAATTTTATAGGGTATTAAAACCGAATGGAATAATTGTAATGTCAACTTTCTCTTTTGGAACAAAGAGAATACACAGATTTTGGTATTGGGTTGCAAAAAGATTTCCAGACCTTTTAACTGGTTGTCGTCCAGTATCATTTAAAGAATATTTAATTAAAGCTGGTTTTGAACTTGAGAAAGAATTTGAAATTAGCCAGAATACATTTCCATCACAAATAATCAAAGCAAGAAAAGTGACTAAAATTGATAGAGAATAAAATAACGAACGCACAGTCGACACTATCCCGTTAAGTGTGTAAGTTTAAAATAACAGGGGTTGGACTTTCTTAAAGTCTGACCCTTTTTTCATAGATCGTTAGGAACTGATTTAATATAATGCCCCAGTTCCTGACGGGCATTGTCCATTTTTTGGTGGCTTCCCGTACTGCCAAATATACGGATTTCATCACACCGCTGGCGCGAGCGTCCCGCTCGTGACCCCCCTCTAGGCACTAAAACCTAAAAAGCAATGGATTGTATGTCGCAAAAAAAGCTACTTTTAATTGAGCGGACAATTATAACAAAATGAAAAAAGAAAAAAACATAGAAATACACGAGACAGCATTTTTGACTTCAACACTTCGTTCCTTTAATGAAAATCTGAGTCAAGACTATTTCGCAAAACTGTGGTGTAACGCTAAATCCGATAAATGGGTTAAAGATTATCTCAATCTGGTTTCTTCGGAAGAAACCAATACCCATTGTTTAAGAAACAGGTATTTTCTCGATACGATTAAAAAACTGATTGACGATAACCAAATTGAAGTCCTCATAAACTTTGGATGCGGTTTTAGTATGTACCCCTTTCTATTGGACGAAAAATTGATAAATATTGAAATTGACAAGCCGGAAATAATCGATTACAAAAAAACGAATATAGAGAACTGGCAAAAAACCAATGCACTCCCCAAACGGAACATTCATTATATAGCCGTTGATTTCAGTGAGGATTACAAACAGGGTTTACTATCTCAAATTTCTTCAATAAAAAACAACAAACCGTGCTTCATCCTCGTTGAGGGCGTATTGTTCTTTTTGGACAAGGAAGAAACGGATAATTTATTCAACTTTTTTAATGTCATTCAAAAGCCGGGAGATTATATTGGAAGTGTTTCCTTTCAAGATACATTAAAAGAAAGCTTGGCATTTCAAAAATTGTTGCATTTCTTAAATCAAATAGTTTCTAAAACAAGAGACAGCGATTATCAAACCGTCGAAGATGAATATTACCGATCTAAGCCAGCTTATAGACTGATTGACCACCAGGATTATTTTAGCCTGTCAACAAAATATGGGAATGAAATTCAACTGGACAAGGAATTGATCCTAAATGAAAACTTTTATCTGCTTAAAAAATTGATGTGAGATCATGCGGCAAGCGGACGATCTTGGACGAAGGCTCCTTTGCCATAGAACGGGTTCCTAATGCTGTGTGGCCTTGGAAACAGGATTTTTGGAATCACAGCCTGTCCCGATTTTTTATTGAGAGTTTTTGGATACACGACCATAAGACTTAGGACTACTCTGCTATAAAATGGATTCTGGCAGAGCGTGTAACCTTTGGATAATTTCGAGTTTGCTGTTATTGGCAACGATAATTATACGATGTCTAAGTTTTAGGGTGTTAGAGACCTTACCGGCAATAAATATTTTTAGATATTTTCTGCTGATAAATGATAACAAATACATTAAAAGACATATCTTTTACAAACTCAGAAACCATCATTATTGATAATTTTAAATTGCATATAAACCGGTAAATGGTCTGAAATCTCCCTGGCCCGATTGAGGTTGTCACAGGTACCTACGAAGTCCAAAGTTCCGGACTCAATATTTGTAATTCCACCCATAAAGTAAATATTATCAATGGAATGGCTGAGATAATCCCCGTTCTTACATTTGGTTTTTAAAGTGGTTCGCTGGTTTTGAAGGGCACTTTTAAAACCCTTTCTATATAATGGTTTCCAAACAGGGTGTTTTTCGCTGAGATTGAAGTCGCCTGCAACAAGAATCCTGTCAGAATCCAGTCTTTTTGGATAATCAATAAAATGGATAATCTCCTCCTCTGGCCTATCATTATATTTTCGTGAATGATAATTCACTACATAAAACGCAACTGAATCTCCTCTCTTCTTAAAAGCCGCGACAAATGGCTCCCGATAGCATACCTCCTCCAACTCCTTATCCAAATAGGCCCTGTGGATGAGGCTGACTTTTGAGGTTTTCCACAGAAAAGCATATCGCTCACTGATATACACCGAAGGGCTTTTGGTGGGATCACTAATCTGGTAATCCCATTTGTATCCCATTCGATTGAGTTCATCCACAACCTTTGCAACAGCTTGGGCTCCTGCGGGATCCTTGGCTACCACTTCTTGTATGGCTACTATATCAAAGTCGCGCAAAATAGCAGCAATTTCATAAATATCCTCCGCCGTCTTAGTTCTACCAAGATGACGGATGTTCCACGAGGCGAGCGAGATGCTCCCCGATTGTGAAATTGGCGACTTCTTTACAAACGTATTTTCTGAAATTTCATCCGGAGCAGACGCCCATTCTGCAACATCAACAGGTTTTTGAGCCGAACTGCCTGTAGCATTTTGTTGGCACGACGCGAGAGAAAGAAGCAATAAAAGGAAATAAGGAAATACGCGATTCCAAAAATATTGGGGGTTGTAATGCATACTGGTAGAGGGTTGGATTTGTTCTTTCTATTGATTTATTTTTCAGAAGAACGGAAGAAATGCTTTTATCTCCGTCATTCCTGTTCGACCGCAAATCTAAAATGTTATTTTTATCTTTCTGTAAGGGAAACCGTATATGTTATGGAAAACAACATATTACCCCCCCATTGCTGTAATTGTAAAAAAGATAACAAGTCCCTAAACTCGCTCTACAAGTATTTAGAAAAGCGTTTCGCATAAAATTAAGGGGAAATGTTATAGTTTGAATATTTCGCCGTAATATCCACGGAATTTCTTATAGTTTTATGGTCCATTTGCCAATACCCCACTTAAATCTGGCGCAAGATCGATTCCCGTCCTTTGTGTTTGGTCCTATAACCAACGACATCAATCCATTGAAGAAGATTTTATCCGCAACCATCCCAAGACCTTGTCATTGTCCACTTCCCATAAATCATTTTTTCGCTTTAATCGAAAACTTTCCCTGGAATCGGCCAGTGGACCGGGATTTTGTTGAATGATTTCGATATAAGAATCGGCGACTTTTGAAACTATGGCCACATGTCCATATTTGTTAAATGGTGTGGCATCAAAAACCAAAAGATCATCAACACGTGGTTTGGTACTGCTGGAATTGGAATATTGAATTAGATCCCTTCTCTTACTGTATTTTCCATCAGATAGTCCCTTTTCAAAAAAATCCTTGGCGTGCCCGTAGCTATCGGGCATTTTATGATTTAAATGCTCGTAGTAATAGCGTTTTACAAATTCCACACACTGATATTTGAGACCGAGGTTATATCCGTCGGACGCAACATTTCTTCCCGCCACATTTCCAACTGAACTATTGTAATACACATAAACGCCGTTGAGACTGTCCACTTTGTCCCCGACCTCTAGCGAGCGGGCGTTCCATTTTCGACATATTTTATCGCAGGAAGTTAAGGTTGAGACGCCAATCAGCACAAAAAGACACATCTGAAAAGTCCGTTTCATGAAGGTTATATTTTCTCTGAAATGAGATTTCTATTAGGGACGAATTTAATGATTTTTGAAACATCATTGCTCCATAACAATAAAGGGAAATATGTTTCCATACCTTTAATTTATAACCTGGAGCCCCTCTATCTGTTCCTCCAAAAAAATGGGGTTAAGAGGATGAGCACGGTAAACAGCTCTAATCTTCCAATGAGCATCAAAAAACTAGCCCACCATTTGGCAGCGTCGGGAAGAAAGGCATAATTGTCAACAGGGCCCAAGCGGCCCAGGGCTGGGCCAATGTTTCCTAATGTAGAAGCCGCTCCTCCCAATGCAGTATTAAAGTCAAGGCCCAGCCAAGAAAAGACCAAGGTGCCTATAATAAAGGAAAGCATATACAGAATAAAAAAACCTAAGATATTAAAAACAATAGGCTGAGGAATGGCTTTGCTATTGTAGCGAACCGGTAAAATGGCGTGGGGATGCAAAGTTCTTTTAAATTCCAACAATCCGTTTTTTATCATAATAAGATGGCGCATCACTTTTATTCCGCCTGAAGTGGAACCCGCACAACCGCCCAAAAACATCATTCCAAAAAAGAAAATGGTCAAAAATGGTGTCCATAGGGTATAGTCGGCACTTACAAAGCCCGTGGTTGTAATGATGGAAAGCACCTGGAAAAGTCCGTGGCGAACGGCACTTTCAAAAGGGCCCCAGACTGCGGGATGATCGATACTGGAAATGGAGACATCGGCTTCAAAATAAATAAGCAAAGTGGAGATTGCAGTAAGGGCAATCACAAAAATACTGTACAATCGAAATTCCTCGTCACGAAATACTTTTTGGAAATTTCTTTTAAAAGCAAAATAACTTAGCACAAAATTGCTGCCTGCCAAAAACATAAAAAAGGCAACTATATATTGTATCAACGGCCTATCATTCCAAAATGCCATACTGGTATTTTTTGTAGAAAACCCACCTGTACTCAAGGTGGACAAAGAGTGGTTCACTGCATCGAAAAGACTCATGCCCGCCACTTTAAGCAGGACGGTTTCAGCTAAGGTATAGCCCACATAAATAAGCCATAACCGTTTGGCCGTGTCGGTAATGCGCGGATGCAACTTGTCTCCTCCCGGGCCCGGAGCCTCAGCGGCAAAAAGCTGCATGCCACCGATACCTAACAGAGGAAGGATTGCAATTGCCAATACGATAATTCCCATTCCACCAATCCAATGGGTGATGCTGCGCCAAAAAAGAATTCCTTTGGGAACGCTTTCTATATCGGTCAAAATAGAAGCTCCTGTAGTGGTATACCCACTCATCGTTTCAAAAAAAGCATCGGTAATGTTGGGAATAACGTCTGAAAAAATATAAGGGAGCGTTCCTATAAGGGCCATAAAAACCCAGCCCAAGGTTACAATTATATAGCCTTCGCGTTTCTGGATTTCCTTTCTGTGATTTCTCGTGAGCCACATTATAGCTCCGCCTGCTCCCAAGGATACGGCAGCAGCAAAGATTATTTGCCAGACCACTCCATCGGCATAATACCAACTCACTACGGCCGAAAACAGCATAAAAGTGCCGTTGACCATAAATAACAACCCCATTAAATGGGAAATTATCTTAAAGTTGATGCGGGAAAGTGAATTCATTTAAATGAATAGTTTTTCTACCTTGCTGATGGATTGTGGCAAGCAACAAACCACAACCCTATCGCCCGCTTTGATCTCAAAATCACCAAGGGCAATTATGCCTTCCCCATTGCGGACCACTCCTCCAATAATAGCAGATATGGGAAAGTCTAAGTCTTTTATTTTCCTATTACAGACCTTGGAATGCGGGGAGACCATAAACTCCAATAGTTCTGCATTCATATTGTTCAGCTTCATCACAGCCACCACCTTTCCTTTTCTTACAAAGCGGAAGATATTGTTGGCTGCAAGCAGTTTCTTGTTGATCAAGGTATCGATCCCAATAGAGTGGGATAGTTGAAAATAATCCATGTTCTCCACTAGGGCTATGGCTTTTTTCACTCCTTTCGATTTGGCTACCAGACAAGACATAATATTGGTCTCACTATTTCCCGTTACCGCAATAAAGGCATCCATTTCTTCAATGGATTCCTCTTCTAGCAAATCAACATTTCGGCCATCCCCGTTTATCACCAGGCAGTCAGGAATGTCATCGGCAATTTCAAAGGCCTTATCTTTTCTGGTTTCTATCAATTTTACATTAAAACTGCTCTTGCACAGATCTTTTGCGGTTTTATAGCCAATCTTGCTGCCGCCCAAGATCATTACATTCTTGATTTCCTGTCTTCCTTTTCCCGTAAGCCGCACAATCTTCTCAACTCCATTTCGAATGGTAGTAAAGTACACTTGATCGCCTTCTTGAAATTGAGTATCACCACGTGGAATGATCGTGGTCTGTGTGCCAAATCGCTTCATAGCCAGCGGCACATATTTTAAATTGGGATATATTTGTGCCACTTCCTTGACCGATTTCCCAACAAAAGACGAGCTCTTTGAAAGGCTAAGGCCAATCATCGTCAAAGCACCGCTTTCAAATTCATAGGTATCATTAAAGGCACTCTGGTTCAAGAGCTGTTCGATTTCAGTGGACGCCAATGCTTCTGGAGATATCAATTCATCAATACCAAATTGGGTAAAGCCCACCTCGTTCTTTCCATCGATAAACTCGGTGTTCGAGATACGGGCGATGGTGCGTTTTGCCCCTAATTGTTTGGCGAGTACGCAGGCGGTAATATTGGTAGTCTCACTGGAAGTTACCGCAATTACAAGATCAGTCTCACCAACCCGGGATTCCTTTAATACCGAAATTGAAGTGGCATCGCCCCTGACTACCCGAATGTCTAAATGAGTTTCGGCGTGTTTCAAGGAGTCTCTATCCGTGTCAATAAGGGTGATGTTCTGCGATTCAAAGGAGAGTAATTTGGCAAGGTGAAACCCTACTTCTCCCGCCCCGGCAATAATGATCTTCATTGAGTGCTATTTGAATTATGGATGTTCATCGAGCCGTTATTATCAGAGTAATACCTTTCTTTAAACAGAACCAAAGGGCAAAGATATATAATTTGCAGCCATTGATTATAAATACTATACCACACAAATTTTAAGAATATGGTCTTTAAACTCGTCAGAACATCAACATAGGGCCTTCTCAAAACTCTTAGTTCCCAGGTGGCCCAAAGGAAAGAATTATTTCGAAAAAACTAATTGATGGGCCGCTGATTAAAAATAATTTCACTTAAACCGAAAATAAAAAAACCGCACTTCCCCAAACCAATGCCCAAAATAAATCAATTCACGTTGAGGAAACTTCAACAAATATCCTATCACCTCTTGAAAATTATGTAGTTTTGCAGGCACCGTTTTATGGAAAAGAAAGTAATTCCCTATAAAGATTCCGCTCAAGGAAAAAAGAAGCAGGTAGAACAGATGTTCGACACCATCTCTACCAATTACGACGGCATGAATAGAGTCATTTCTCTAGGATCTGACGTTTCTTGGCGAAGAACGGTAATTGCCCTTGTCGCCGAAAAAAAACCTTCTAACGTACTTGATATTGCCACAGGAACAGGTGATCTCGCCATTCAATTTGCCGAGAAAACCACCGCCACCAAAATTGTAGGCCTCGATCTGTCTGAGGGAATGCTCTCCGTAGCCCGAAAAAAAGTTTCAGGAAAAGATTTTTCCAAAAAAATTGAATTTATCCAGGCAGATTCCGAGGCACTCCCCTTTTCTGACGGTTCGTTTGACGCCATCACCGTTTCCTTTGGTATTCGAAACTTTGAAGATCTGGAAAAAGGACTTTCCGAAATTCTCCGGGTTTTGCGAAAGGACGGAATATTTGTGATCTTGGAAACTTCCGTACCCACAAAATTCCCGATGAAACAGGGCTATCATGTGTATACCAAATACATCTTACCCCTTTTGGGCCGCCTGTTTTCCAAAGACAAGGTAGCCTACCAATACCTAAGTGAAAGCGCTTCAGTTTTTCCTTTTGGTGAGGCGCTCAACAATATTTTGCGGGAAATTGGGTTTAAGAAAGTGACTAATATGCCACAAACTTTTGGCGTGGCAACCATTTATACCGCTACCAAATAATTATATGAAGAAACTATTTTTTGCGTTGGCACTTTTATTGGCAGCACAGAGTATGCACGCCCAAGGCTTTTTAAATCACGAGCGCTTGGCAAACCTGGAAAACTTTGACAAGAGATTTCTCTCTTGGGGTTATTTCCTCGGGTTTAACAGTTACGACTTCAAAATAGACTACAAAGAGCAATACGCCGATGACAATACCGACATCCTTGTTTCAAACGCTGCTGGTTTCAACGTGGGACTTATTGGCGACATGCGCATCAATGAGTATATGAACATCCGTCTGGAACCCGGACTTTATTTTACCCAACGCGACCTTACCTTTCCAAACTTTACAGAACGCAAGGATTATTTAAGAGAGGTGAAATCCACCTATATCCATATTCCCTTATTGCTAAAAGTTTCTACCAAACGTTTAAACAATATCAAACCTTTTATTATCGGCGGGGTATCCACCTCCATCAACCTTTCCAGCAACGAAAAAAACCCGGACGACAACGAGCAGGGAAAATTTCGAATGACCACCAGCACCCAGTATTACGAACTTGGGTTTGGAATCGATTTCTATCTGTATTTCTTTAAATTCACTCCTTCCATCAGAGGGGTATTTGCACTGAGCGATGAGCTGGTACCCGATGACGACCCGAACAGTCCTTGGACAGGGAATATTGACAAATTGTCCACTAGAGGCATTTTTATCAACTTCACCTTTCAGTAATTCTTCTGAACTCGCTTAACAGAATGGCTGTGGCAGTGGCCACATTGAGGCTTTCGGTCTTTTGAACCTTTCCAAACCTCGGAATTCTCACCTTATGCATTATAATTTTAGCGAGTTCTTCGGAAATACCATTGGCTTCGTTTCCCATAACAACGATGGCATCTAAGGGAAGATTCTCGGAATAGATATTCTTCCCCTCCATAAATCCGCCATATATGGGCAATTTGCTTTGCCGTAAGTGATGGGCCAAGGGAGAATAATGCACAGTTACCCGCGCCAAAGAGCCCATACTCGCCTGTACTACCTTAGGATTGTAACAATCTGCTGTATCTGGAGAACAGAGCAACTGATCAACCCCGAACCAATCACAAAGACGGATAATGGTACCAAGATTTCCAGGATCTCGAAGTGCCTCCAAGGCAACAATAAGGCCCATTTCCTGAAAAGGTGGCACTTTTGGAATTTCAAAAACGGCTAAAGAGGTATTTGGAGTTTTTAAGAAACTTATTTTTTTCAATTCCTGATCGGTAACCAGCTGCTGTTCATGAGAGGCGATTGCGGAGGGATCAGTAGTGAATAGCCACTTGAGTTTTAACCCCTCATCCCTGAATTCCGAGATCACTTTAGGGCCTTCCGCAACAAAAAAGCCTAACCTGTTCCGGTACTTTTTTTGCTTTAGGCTCGTTATTAATTTTGTTTGATTGTTGCTTATCAAAATATAGTATTTTTGAATTCTTATAAAGGCATTCCCATTTGAAGTACAGTCTGGCAAAAATATCACTATTTATAGTATTACTGGTTCTATTTTTTTCCTGTAATGCTGTAAAACGCGTTCCCGATGGCAAATATCTGCTTACCGATAACACCATTTTAGTGGACAGTGTAAAAGTGAAGGAAGCTGGGGTGCACAGCCAACTTGCACAAAGACCCAATCCCAGCATTCCGTTGATTGGGCTTCCCTTGGGCCTACATATATACAACCTGGCCGATCCCCAACCCGATACTACTTACTATAGATGGCTCCATAAAAATCCGAAAAGGGAAATACGCCTGGCGAGATTGATTTCTAAAAAACAAGTCGCGGGGCTGGACAGTATTTACGTAGGCCTTAATAAGTGGCTGCAAAAATCGGGAGATGCCCCGGTGATAATTAGCGATAGCAAAATTGAAAAGTCATCGGAACGGTTGCATAGATGGTACGCCAGTTTCGGCTATTTCAACAATGAGGTGTCGCACAAACTGGTGCCCAGCAAAAAGCCCAAGCGCGCAGAAATGGTCTATTTCGTAAAAAAACATCGTCCATACTTGGTTGGCGACACCATATTGGAAAAAATAAGTTCCCCTATAGTAGATTCTCTCTTCCAAAAATCAAAAAGCAAGTCATTTATCGTACCGGGAAAACAATATGCGGCAGCAGATCTTGTGAATGAGCGCGACCGACTTACCATTCAGTTCAGGAATTCCGGTCTCTATTATTTTGACCAGGAATATGTGGGTTTTGAGGCAGATACGGTAAACACCAATCACAGGGCAAATATCACTTATATTATTCCCGATAGAAAAATAACCACCGAAGACAGCACTTATACTACACCTTTTAAAGTGTACCAGGTAAAGGAAGTTCGCATAGTTACAGATTATACCTATGAAAACAGGAATAAGGCGTTTCAGGATTCCATCAGCTATAACGGTTACAAAATCTTCAGTTATGGGAAAATACGTTATCGGGCAAAAGCCATTACCGATGCTATTTCCATTATTCCGGGAAGTATTTTTAAGGACATAGACAGAACCCTAACCTACAACCAGCTAAATGATCTGCGCATTTTTAAATATCCAAATATCAGCTATTCTGAAGTCATCTCCGATACCACTGCCCATTGGTTGAACAGCACAATCTTGCTTTCTCCACGAGAGCGCTTCACGCTTGGAGCTGACTTTGATGCCTTTACCTCCACCATCCAACAATTTGGGATTAGCTTCAGTGGAAACATGATTTTTCGAAATATTTTTAGGGGGGCCGAAATACTTCAGATTTCGGGAAGGGGAGCCTTGGGCTCTTCCAAGGATGCTGCCGATAACAGCAGTCAATTTTTTAATATTTCAGAAGTAGGGGGCGACGCAAAATTGACATTTCCTCGGCTCCTCTTCCCCATAAACACGCAAAAGTTAATTCCGAAATATATGTCGCCTACGACCTCTCTAAGTCTGGGGGCCAGTGCCCAAAACAACATTGGTCTGGATAGACAAAGTGTAAATGGCTTTTTCAGCTATAATTGGAAACCTTCAAAGATTCTCAATTATCAAGTAGATCTGTTGAATCTCCAATACGTAAAAAACCTAAATACGAGCAACTATTTTAATGTTTACAGAAACAGTTTTAACCAATTGAACAGCATTGCCCAAGAAACTGAAATGGGCCACCCCGGTATCATCAACCCAGAATATTACACCCTTAACGAAAATAACGAACTGGAGCTCACCGTACCACAGGGAACCAACGGATTTATCGCCGATGTTCTGGACGGCACCATCCAGCCCACCTGGGAGAACGCTAACGCCTATGAGGTGGTAGACAATATAGACGAGCGTAAAAAAAGACTTACTGAGGACAATCTGATATTTGCCACCAGCATTACTCGTACCCGGGATACACGTGAAAACATCAAGGACAACAACTTTTCCCGGACGCGATTTAAACTGGAAAGTGCAGGAAATCTCCTTTCGGGAATTGCCAGCTTGGCCGGCATACAAAACAATAGCCAGGGAAATTATGAAGTATTCAACGTGGTTTATTCGCAGTACATTAAGGGAGAAGCTGGATATATTAAACATTGGGAACTCGATTACAACAATGTCTTGGCATTTAGAGCCTTTGCAGGCTTGGCCATTCCTTATGGCAACAGCAACAGCATTCCGTTCACCCGAAGCTACTTTGCCGGTGGTGCCAATGACAACAGAGGATGGCGACCTTACGACTTGGGCCCTGGTAGCAGCGGAAGCAAGGATGAATTTAATGAAGCCAATTTTAAGATTGCCTTAAACGGGGAATACCGATTTACTATCTTAGGGGCTTTTAAAGGCGCTGCCTTCGTCGATGCTGGGAACATCTGGAACGTGATGGACAATATCAAGGATGACCCATCTGTGTTCAACGGAATTTCCGATCTCAAGGAATTGGCAGTGGCAACAGGTCTGGGGCTTCGCTATGACTTTGGGTTCTTCGTTTTTCGTTTCGATGTAGGGTTTAAAACTCACAATCCCGCAAACCCAGTAGGAAAACGCTGGTTCAGGGAATATAATTTCGCCAACGCTGTTTATAACATCGGAATCAACTATCCGTTCTAAACCATATATATTTGCTATTTTTGTCACTGGATTTCAGAATACCATTTATACTCAGAAATCAAATTGACAAATAACACAATTGACAAACACTCAATATTCAAACAAAATTATGGACCACGGTATTAAGCCTGGAGTAGCCACAGGAAAGGAAGTTCAAAAAATTCATCAATACGCCAAGAAAAAGGGGTTTGCCTTGCCTGCCGTAAACGTAGTTGGATCAAATAGTATCAATACGGTCATGGAAACGGCCGCAGAACTAAACTCGCCGGTCATCATTCAATTTTCAAATGGGGGCGCCCATTTTAATGCTGGAAAAGGTCTTTCAAACGAAAACCAGAAAGCTGCCATTGCTGGTGGTGTGGCAGGTGCCAAACATATTCACGAGCTCGCAGAGGAATACGGGGCCACGGTAATTCTCCATACCGACCACTGCGCCAAAAAACTATTGCCTTGGATAGATGGGCTATTGGACGCCGGAGAAAAATTTTATCGCGAAACGGGAAAGCCCCTGTATAGCTCACACATGCTCGATCTATCTGAAGAGTCGCTCGAGGAAAATATCGAGATCTCGAAGCGCTATTTGGAAAGGATGAGCAAAATGGGAATGACCCTGGAAATTGAATTGGGGATTACGGGAGGAGAAGAAGACGGGGTTGACAACACCAATGTAGACTCATCTCGACTATATACCCAACCAAAAGAAGTGTCCCATGCCTACGAAGAACTATTAAAAGTGAGCGATCAATTTACAATCGCAGCAGCTTTTGGAAATGTACACGGGGTATATAAGCCAGGAAATGTAAAACTTCAACCCATAATCCTGAAAAACTCGCAAGAATACGTCCAGAAAAAATTCAATACCGGCCACAACCCCATCGATTTTGTGTTCCACGGAGGGAGTGGTTCCTCTCTGGAAGAAATTAGGGAGGCCATTGGGTATGGAGTGGTAAAGATGAATATTGATACCGACCTGCAGTTTGCCTTTACCGAGGGTATCCGTGACTATATGGGAAGCCACGTGGATTATTTAAAGACCCAAATTGGCAATCCGGATGGAGCAGATGTCCCCAACAAAAAATATTACGATCCGCGAAAATGGCTTCGCGAGGGCGAACTCACTTTCAAAAAGAGGTTGAAACAGGCCTTTGAAGACTTGAACAATGTGAATACCCTTTAATATTCATAATTCGAAACCCATAACTCATAAATAAAGATATGCCTTGGTTTAAACGTACAAAAAAAGGAATACAGACCCCTACCGAAGAAAAGAAGGATGTGCCAAAGGGACTTTGGTACAAATCGCCTACGGGCAAGGTTGTAGACAGTGAAGAGCTCGAAAAAAACTTTTACGTAAGCCCAGAGGACGGTTACCACGTGCGGATAGGCAGTAAGGAATACTTTCAAATACTGTTTGATGATGGGGCATATAAGGAATTGGACAAAAATTTGACCTCCAAGGACACTCTGAACTTTGTAGACAAGAAAAAATATACCGATAGATTGGAAGAGGCCGAAGAGAAAACCGGCCTTAAAGACGCTATTAGAACTGCCGTGGGAAAATCAATGGGAGAAGACCTTGTCGTTGCCTGCATGGATTTTAGCTTTATCGGGGGCTCGATGGGAAGTGTTGTTGGAGAAAAAATTGTCCGCGCCGCCGATTACTCGCTTAAGAAAAAAATTCCCTTGATGATTATATCAAAAAGTGGTGGAGCGAGAATGATGGAGGCGGCACTGTCCCTGATGCAGCTTGCCAAAACCAGTGTGAAACTGGCCCAGTTAAGCGATGCCGGCATCCCTTATATATCACTTTCCACAGATCCTACCACCGGGGGAACAACGGCCTCTTTTGCCATGCTTGGCGATATCAACATCAGTGAGCCCGGGGCCTTAATTGGATTCGCAGGGCCTAGAGTAGTGCGGGACACGACAGGCAAGGAACTTCCAGAAGGTTTCCAAACTTCCGAATTCTTACTTGAGCACGGATTTCTGGACTTTATCACCCATAGACGGGATCTAAAAAAGAAAATCAACCTATATCTCGATTTGGTCCTCAATAGGCCCATGAGGCTACCTAAAAGCTGACAAAAAATATTTTTACCAAAAAATCCGATATCCCATTGGTTTTTATTATTTTTGCACTCTTGATTATCAAAATGATAGTCAGTACATAAAAATCATTTTAAAAATATTGGCATGTATTTATCACAAGAAGTAAAAGAAAACATTTTCGAAAAACACGGAAAGTCAAAGACCGATACGGGTTCAGCCGAAGGACAGATTGCATTGTTCACCTATAGAATAGATCACTTGTCCAAACACCTTAAAAACAACCACAAGGATTACAACACCGAGCGTTCTTTGGTCCGGTTGGTAGGAAAAAGACGCGCCCTATTGGATTATCTTATGAAAAAAGATATTCTTCGATACCGTGCCATCATAAAAGAATTAGGCTTGCGTAAGTAACAGTAAAAAGGGGCGTGAAACGTCCCTTTATTTTTTATTCTGTACTTGCTCCGGACCTATTTAACGGACTGAATGATTTCTCAAACACAGAAAAGCTACCCCTTAAGTTTTTCATTGGTCAACCACAACAACACAACAACACCGCAATCGAAAATCGATTGTTGACCATATATTAACGTACTTCCTTCTATTGCCACAAAGGCGAAAGAATAGAGTGCAAAATGAAAAACAAGATGAAACCCAAAGTATTTAAAGAGGTCATAGACCTTGGTGATGGAAGAGAGATCTCCATTGAGACCGGAAAACTGGCAAAACAGGCCCACGGATCTGTAGTGGTCCAATCCGGTAAATGTATGTTGCTTTGTACCGTAGTTTCCAACTACGAACAAAGTGATGTTGATTTTCTACCCCTAACAGTAGATTATCGCGAAAAATTTGCTGCCGCTGGCCGTTATCCCGGCGGTTTCTTCAAAAGAGAGGCAAGACCAAGTGATGGGGAAGTATTGACCATGCGTTTGGTGGACCGCGTATTGCGCCCGCTATTCCCAAAAGATTATCACGCAGAAACCCAAGTGATGATTCAGTTGATGAGCCATGACGAAGATGTAATGCCCGATGCCATGGCGGGTTTGGCAGCTTCCGCAGCCATCCAACTGTCCGATTTTCCTTTTGAATGTGCCATTTCAGAAGCCCGAGTGGGCCGAATCAACGGTGCCTTTATCATCAATCCCTCACGGGCCCAATTGGAAGAATCAGACATCGATATGGTCATTGGAGCCTCTATGGATTCCGTAATGATGGTGGAAGGAGAAATGAAGGAAATCTCGGAAGAAGAAATGGTGGAAGCCATTAAATTTGCCCATGAGCACATTAAAAAACAATGTGAGGCCCAACTTAGACTGGCCGAAGCTGTTGGAAGAAAAGAAGTTAGGGAGTACGAAGGCGGAAATGAAGACGAGGATCTGAAAAAGAAGATCCATGACCTAGCTTATGATAAAGTTTACGCCGTAGCCCACTCGGCTTCTGCAAAACACGAAAGGACCGAAGCCTTTGCTGCCATAAAGGAAGAGATCAAGGCCACTTTTTCTGAAGAGGAACTGGAAGAGCTCGGAGGATTGATTTCCAAATATTATAACGAAGCTGAAAAAGCAGCTGTTCGAGATCTTACCTTGAATGAAGGATTGCGTTTGGATGGAAGAAAAACAGATGAAATTCGCCCTATATGGTGCGAGATAGATTATCTTCCCTCCACCCACGGATCCGCTCTGTTTACAAGAGGAGAAACCCAAGCCTTGGCAACCGTTACCTTAGGAACCTCACGAGAAGCAAATCAAATTGATATGCCATCCTATGAGGGAGAGGAAACTTTCTATCTCCACTATAACTTCCCTCCTTTCTCAACGGGAGAAGCACGCCCGATTCGCGGGACTTCCCGAAGAGAAATAGGTCACGGAAACTTGGCCCAACGGGCTCTAAAAGGAATGATTCCCGCAGATTGCCCCTATACGGTTCGGGTGGTTTCAGAAGTATTGGAATCAAATGGATCTTCATCCATGGCAACCGTTTGCGCGGGAACTATGGCCTTGATGGATGCTGGAGTCCAGTTGAAGAAACCCGTATCTGGAATCGCAATGGGATTGATTACTGATACCGAATCTGGTAAGTACGCAGTACTATCTGATATTTTAGGCGATGAGGACCACCTGGGTGACATGGACTTTAAAGTAACCGGAACCGCAGACGGAATTACCGCTTGCCAGATGGATATAAAAGTTAAGGGCCTTTCTTACGAAATCCTCGTAAAAGCATTGAAACAAGCTGCTGCGGGAAGACTTCATATTCTTGGGAAGTTGACCGACGCCATCGCACAACCAAACCCAGATGTGAAGCCACACGCACCAAAAATGGTTACCGTAACCATCCCGAACGAATTCATTGGCGGTTTGATAGGCCCAGGAGGAAAAGTAATCCAGGAACTGCAAAAAGCAACCAAAACCACCATTGTAATCAACGAAGATCCCGATACCGAAGAAGGTATTGTGGAAATCCTGGGAACCAGTCAGGAAGGTATCGATGCGGTCTTGGCAAAGATAGACTCTATCACATTTAAACCTGAAGTCAATAGTGTTTATGAAGTAAGAGTTATCAAAATGCTCGATTTTGGAGCGGTTGTAGAATTCGTGGATGCCCCAGGAAATGAGGTTTTACTTCATATTTCTGAATTGGCATGGGACAGAACCGAAAACGTGAGTGATGTAGTCCATATGGGAGACGTCTTTGATGTGAAATACTTCGGACTGGATCCGCGTACGCGAAAAGAAAAGGTTTCCAGAAAAGCCTTGATCAAAAAACCTGAAGGGTACGCCCCTCGCCCACCTCGCGACGATAATCGCGGCGGCGGAAGAGACAATAACCGAGGACGCGACAACAGAGGCCGTGATACTAGAGATCACAAACGAGATAAAAGAAGAGATTAATTTCTATTATACCAATTTTAAAACGCTCTCCTGCCGGCTACAAGGTGGAGGGCGTTTTTTTTTTGTGAAGTAAGGAATCGAAAACAGAAAAAGACTTCGGTCAGAATCAATATTTCAATCCTAAGTCACCCGTAGAAAAAGACCTTGAAAAAGACAATGGGCTTACTATTAAAAATATGTAAACACCACGTTAAACTATTCTTATTAAACAAGTTACGCCTTGACATTTATTTCAATATTCTTTACCTTTAAGATGTGTAAAAAATTATAATTAACCTTAAAAAAGAAAGATTATGGCACTGATAAAATGGAGAAATCAAGACGAAAACTTCCCTTCTATCTCAAACTTTTTTGACGATTTTTTTACCCGAGATCTGTACAATGGCAATTTACGCGGAGCCAATTTGCCCGCGGTAAATATTACCGAAGATGATGATAATTTTGAAGTGGAAGTGGCTGCTCCTGGTCTTAAAAAAGAGGATTTCAAAATAAATTTGGAAAACAATTTACTGACCATTTCAGGAGAACACAAAACAAAAAATGAAGAAAAAGAAGGAAAAAAGATCAGCCGAAAAGAATTTAGCTACACCTCTTTCAACAGAAGTTTTACCCTTCCAGACACCGTCGAGCCAGAAAGCATCAAGGCCAAATACGAAGATGGAGTTCTTAGAATGACCCTTCCAAAAAAAGAAGAAAGCAAAAAACAGCCCCCAAAACAGATTGATATTTCATAATTCATTCAACATCTGATTTGAATAACGCCCTTTTCCCCAATATTTCGGAAGAAGGCGTTTTTTTAATGGAAGATAAAAGAGGAAGAACTTATTGCGCTATATCCAACATATCACCCACCTCCTATTTCTCTTTTCGTTTTCTGTTCCACTGGAGCACCAGCCCAATAGTACCAATACTTTCAAGAGAATTAATATTGGTGCCTAACTTCACGCCCATGGAATATCGCGGTCCCAACATAAATTGGAGCTTGGCCCCAATTGGAAAACCGATGGTACTTTCCTTTATTTCTCCCCTTCTTCCACTATGGGAATCGATCACACCATAGGTGTTAAAATAAAAATAACCGGCCCCTATAAAGACGTCGGTAAATATTTTCTCGGCTACGCGAAAACTGCGGCCATAGAGAATATTAACTTCGGTGTAATCATCGCCAGAACCCATGATTGATAATTCTGAACCCGCTCCAAAACCCAAGGAAAAAATATCCCTCCCATAATCAAAACTAACATCCGCACTAAATGCAAACCCACCATTTCCCCCTGCATAAAATCCTGCTGGGCTTATGGAAAAAGACCGGTAGGAAAACCTTGCGGGATCCAGCTCTTCCCGTTCTTGTGAGCGAACCGAAAATACACTTAAAAAAACCGTTATACCCAACAAAATAGTTATTTTCCTAAAAGATTCCATATAGTTTCTAATTTTGAATCAAGATACTAAAAACTCTAACGCAACCTTTTTAAATCCTTCAGACTATAGGGAAACCCACAGACAGGGAAATCCGTGACAGGTCTGTTGTTTTGAAACATATAATGTCGATAAAATTTTTTTGATTCATTTGAAAGAAACCGAACTCATAAAAAAATGTATAAAAAACAACCGGGCTGCACAAAATGAGCTGTTTCGGAAGTACCAGGACATCCTATTCTTTATTTCCTTGAAATATTGCCGAAATGAAGCCGATGCCGAAGATAATCTGCACGATGCGTTTCTTACAATTTTCCAGAACATAAAAACCTATAAGAATAAAGGCTCCTTTGAAGGATGGATGAAACGGATTACCATCTTTAAGGCCATTGATAAATACAAGCTAAGAAAGCCCATAAATATCGAGATAAAAGATGACCTTATTGCAGACACCATTAATATAGATAGTATAGAGAAAGAACAAAACCTCTCATTGGACAAGCTTCTAAGCCTCATTCAGGAGCTGCCAGACCAATATAGGCTCGTTTTTAATCTATATCAACTCGATGGATATTCCCATAAGGAAATAGCATCCCTACTAAACATTTCAGAGGGAAGCTCGAAGTCTAATTACCATCGTGCCAAATTGATATTACGAAACCGGATCGAGGAATTTAATAAATCCATCAATCCAGAAAACCACACCCCATGGAAAACAAAAAAGATGTAGGAGAGTATTTAAAAAGTAGGCTTGAGAACGGAAAAAAGCGGCCAAATAGAGATATTTGGGACAGGGTAAACACCTCGCTCGACGAAAGGGAGCACAAAAAAAAGGTTTTTCTTGGATATTGGATCGTCGGGCTGAGTATTCCTGTATTGATAAGCTTGTTTCTGTTCATCAACCCCTCGATTTATAGAAAAAAGGAAGAGCAAATTCCCTTGCGGACCAATGCTGCCGAAATACAAGTTTCTCCTGTAGAAAACCCAGTCGAGAAGCCGTATGGAAATACGTCCATTTTGGATTCTTTGGATTCCAGAAAAGAGGTGTCCAAGCTTGAAATGAATACTAAAGATTCCATGAGGGGAATGGTTAAAAAGGAGCCTGAAATAGTACCGGAAAATACAACCCACGGATCTTCATCAGAAAACCGAAATATTGACGAAACGTTTACCGTTTCCAAAACTTATCATTATTACAATAGCAAAGATGGGGAGCAGTGGACAACTACGGACAAAAATAGAATCGATAGTCTGCTTTCCCAAAAGAGCAATCGCTTAGATTCCATTTCCAATCGGAAAAGAGACAGTTTGATTCCCTAATAGCTTCCATTTCCAAATAGTGCTGACCGATAAATCTTTGTGAAAGTAGTGCTAAGTCTTGTTATCATTGAAAATTACAGTCAAGCCTAAAACCCAGCACCTCACTTTTTAAATTTTTGAACCCTAAAAAAGAATCGTATGTGTTTGTCTCTAAATACCCCTATTTAAATGTTGCTATTTAGTCTGATGTCTTACCTCTTTTAGCGGTCTTAAGTCTCTAACCTGACATTACTGATTTCCATAGGAAAACAAAAATCTTAAAAAAAACTTAAATTGTTTTGTAACCTTTTCCACTGTTTCTACGTATAACCATATACACGAAGTTAGAAACTTAATCTACAGGAAAAACGTTAAATGAGACAACTCAAAATTACAAAGCAGGTTACCAATAGGGAAACCGCTTCATTGGATAAGTACCTTCAAGAAATTGGAAAAGTTGATTTGATCACCGCAGACGAAGAGGTGGAATTGGCACAGCGTATAAAAGCGGGTGACCATCGGGCCCTTGAAAAATTGACCAAGGCAAACCTGCGGTTTGTGGTTTCGGTAGCAAAACAATATCAAAATCAAGGTCTTACACTTCCGGACCTTATCAATGAAGGTAACTTGGGCCTTATTAAAGCTGCACAGCGGTTTGATGAAACGCGCGGGTTTAAGTTTATCTCTTATGCAGTTTGGTGGATTCGTCAATCCATCCTTCAAGCCTTGGCAGAGCAATCCCGTATTGTGCGCTTGCCCCTGAACAAGATTGGTAGCATCAACAAGATCAATAAAATGTATGCCTACTTGGAACAGGCCAACGAGCGGCCCCCTTCCGCCGAGGAAATAGCGAAGGAATTGGATATGACCATCAATGACGTAAAGGAATCGATGAAAAACTCCGGACGCCACGTATCCATGGATGCGCCCTTGGTAGAAGGAGAAGACAGCAACCTTTACGACGTATTGAGAAGTGGGGAAAGTCCAAACCCAGACCGTGCTCTTTTACACGAATCTTTGAGAACCGAGATTGAACGCGCATTAGAAACCCTTACTCCACGCGAAGCAGACGTTATTCGGTTGTATTTTGGGTTGGGAGACCAACACCCAATGACCTTAGAGGAGATAGGGGAAACCTTTGATCTTACCCGTGAACGCGTTCGTCAAATAAAGGAAAAAGCCATTCGGAGATTGAAACACACTTCCCGCAGCAAAATACTGATGACCTATTTGGGGTAACCAAATCCCTTTTCTCTAAAACCTCCGACCACAAATTGGAGGTTTTGTATTTTTGAACCTCAGAACGCCTAAAATTATACCATTAAGTTCTACACCTATGGGTGCAGAATGTCATTTTATCGCCCCTAAAATTCAGTAAGATTCCGCATCAGCTCTTTTAAAAAAGGGTGACTCTTACAAGGCCACACATAATACCCGAACGCAGTACATCTTCGTATAAACAATACACAATCTCTAATCATATACACCCTTAACCTCGCGCAAGCTCCAAACTAATTCCTACCTTTGCAAAAAACTAATAATGAAACGTCCTATTATAGCTCCTTCCATACTTGCGGCAGATTTTGCCCATCTTCAAAACGAGATTGAAATGATCAACAACAGTGAGGCCGACTGGTTTCACCTGGACGTAATGGATGGTCTTTTTGTGCCCAATATATCTTTTGGGATGCCGATAATAAAAAGCATCGCAAAACACGCTAAAAAACCGTTGGACGTGCACTTGATGATTGTTGATCCGGATCGATATATTAAAGCATTCGCCGATTCAGGCGCCAATAATCTTTCGGTACATTATGAGGCATGCCCCCATTTGCACCGTACGATCCAGGCCATTAAGGCAGAAGGAATGACGGCTGGGGTCGCCATTAATCCCCATACCAACGTCTTGTTGCTGGAAGACACTATCAATGACATAGACTTGGTTTGTATGATGAGTGTCAATCCAGGATTTGGCGGCCAAAGTTTTATTGAAAACACTTATAAAAAGATACGGCAGTTAAAGAATATTATTCAGGCGAACAATGCATCCACCAAAATAGAAATAGACGGCGGGGTTACAGATAAAAATGCCAAATATCTCATGGAAGCGGGTGCGGACGCCTTGGTGGCAGGGAGTTTCGTTTTTGGATCCTCCAATCCTGCAGAAACCATCAGGGAGCTAAAAAATATTGTATTATAACCTCTACCATGGCTTCTCAAAATTCCTCCTATATTTATGATGTCTTGATCATAGGTGCTGGCCCCATAGGTATTGCCTGTGCTTTGCAATGTGAGAAAAACAAATTGGATTACCTCATTGTGGAAAAAGGTGCCTTGACCAATTCTATTTATAATTACCCCTTGAATATGACTTTTTTTTCGACTTCTGAAAAATTAGAAATAGATAACATCCCGTTTATTAGCATCAACCCCAAGCCCAACCGCAATGAAGCCTTGGAATATTACCGGCGTGTTGCCACCTCCAATTCCCTAAACATCAACCTATATGAAAGAGTGCTTTCCATCAATAACAAAGAGGAGTTTTTTGGGGTGGTATCTGAAAAGACTACCTACAGAACAAAAAATGTAATAATAAGCACTGGTTTTTACGATATTCCGCAAATGATGGATGTTCCCGGCGAAGATTTAAAAAAGGTCACTCATTATTTCAAAGAAGCCCATCCGTTTGTAATGCAAAAGGTAATCGTTGTAGGCGCCAGTAATTCTTCGGTGGACGCTGCTTTGGAAGTTTGGCGTAAAGGTGGCGATGTAACGATGGTTGTGCGGGGTCCAGAAATTGGAGAGCGCGTAAAATATTGGGTAAAACCCGACATTGAAAATAGGATTCGCGAAGGCAGTATCAAGGCCTACTTTAATTCTACAGTTGCGGAAATAAAGGAAAAAGAGGTTGTTATAAACACCCCAAACGGGGAAAAAACACTGGAAAATGACTTTGTAATCGCCTTAACGGGATATCGGCCCGATTTCGCCTTTTTGGAAAAACTCGGAATTGAATTTTCTAAGGATGGAAAAAGCCTGCCCAGCTATGATCCTGCAACTATGGAAACCAATGTGGCCGGACTGTACTTGGCTGGGGTTATTTGCGGCGGCATGGAAACCCATAAATGGTTTATTGAAAACTCACGGATCCATGCAAAAATAATTGTTACTGATATTATTGACAAACGTGAATCGGGAATCGGGATTCGTTAATTCACTAATTCCAGGATCGTGATCCCAAGTAATCTTCTTTTAACTCGGTTTATTTGCCGCGGTTGAGTTTCCGGCCTTTCTTTCCAGCAAACGCCACTGATGCCCTAAAGATTTCTTCTCTATAAAATGGGATATGGACTTATGTATTGTATCGGATAGGTGCCTAAAAAAAAATTCCATATATAACTGCCTCTTTCAAAATCGAACTCTTAAAAAGGATTTTTTATCTTCATGAAAAAATCCCCAGCACGAAGCTGGGGATTTTAGTTAATTCAAATAAATACTATCTATTTATTAAAAATCGAAAGTATAGAATTTGTCCCAGAACAATGCAGTTTCCGGCGTATCTCCACCAATTGCGGATGCTGCAGCAGCGTAATTGGTTGGATTCAAATTCTGCTCACTTACTGGGTAAGTGTATCTACGTGGGTATCCACTTTCCTTGTTTACCGGTTCCACCAAAATAGGATAATCCAAGCGACGAATTGAAAGGTATGGAGCAAATGTTCTATTGTACAATGCTATCCACGCTTGGGTTCCTATAACTTGCTTCCATTTTGGATCTGAGGTACTAGCTGCCAATGCAGAAGTATAATCCACTTCCGGCTTTGCCAGATAATCGGCAAGATGATGGGCACCCCACCACGCAAAGGAAGCCGTAATACCAGCCTTATAATAATCTTCTGCAGTTCCGCCCACATTATAGGTACGGGCAGCAGCTTCGGCCAATAGGAATTGTGCTTCTATATTAGAAAGGATAATTCCAGGTTCTGTAGGTTCTACCATAGTTCGGTTAACGTGGGTCAAAATTGCATAACGCGATTGTTCCCCAATAACAGCACCTTCGTAAATTGCATAAAATACAGTCTCGCCAACAGCCGGAGCGTTAATCATATCCTTTATATCTATTGTGTTGCCTCCTACAGCCGTAATGGTCCCAATCCTTGTTGGTATTTCAGGGTCAGAAGCCGGCACATAAGCATTGTTGCCTACAATTGGAGAACTGCTGATAGGATCCTCAAAAGTGATGGTTGTGATGTTCCCACTTGTTGATAAACTGGCCACCACACCCACATCTTCATTGATATTGGGGTCGAAATATTCTGCCCTACGTGGATCTTTCAAATCGTTCATGATATCTGCCATAGTCTTAGCAGCCACATAGTCATTTCTACCACTCAATACCAAGTTGTCATTAACAGGGTTGTTGTTGGGAGCAGCAGCAGAATATTGATATCCAGCCGTGTCGTCATTGGTTGTAAACACCCCTCCAGTTACAGCAGTCTCAACTGTATTTCTAGAAAGTGTTTCAGCTCCTGGCACATCAGCTATTGTCAATCCCATTCTCAATTTAAGGGTATTACCAAACTTTCTCCAGCTATCAATGTCGCCGCCATAGATCAAATCTTCGGCTCCGCTAAAACTAGTTTCACTATTGAAAGATCCCAGAGCGTTATCAAGACGCACGAGTAAATTCTTATACACGGTAAACCCGTCATCGTATTTAGGCAGTGGGTTATCAATATCCAAAGCTTCGGTATACGGGATGTCCCCATAAGTTTCCACCAAATTACTCCAAGCATATACGCTTAAAATCTCAATAATAGCTAACTTATTGGGTTTCTGGGCATTGGTGAGATCATTGTCTGTATTTTCGATAATCCTCGCAGCTTCCTGCAAGTTTTTAAGCACATCTCTGTACATAGACCTCCAGTGATTGTCAGGAATGGAACGAGTAACCTGATCATAATTACTTTCGTCATTATAAGTGGTTTCATTCCAATATTGTACCCACAATCTATTGTTGTTACGGTTCACGTTTGGAGTCGTCAACTGGTCAGCGAGTCGCTTTTGAGCAGCGGCGAATAAACTCTCACCACTGACCGAGGTCGGATCCTTTATGTTATGGTTCAAATCCTCAAGATTATCTGAACACGATACGGCGAAAATGGCCGCTGTTAAAATTAAAATCAGTTTCTTCATATTCTTTTTTATTAAAATTGTGCTTTAATATTAAATCCATAGTCCTGGGTTGTAGGCATTGCACCAGTGGTGTACCCTTGTAAGTTTCCAGAACTAAGTCCTGATTCAGGATCTCCATATGGTAAACTCTTGTCAATAATCCAAAGGTTAGACCCAGTTAGACTAAGTTGAAGACCTGTCATAAAAGTATTTTGTAAATACCGTGATGGCATGGTATAAGTCAAGGCTACTTGGCGCAGTTTTACATATCCGGCATCATAAACAAACTCTGAGTTAGGATAAGCAGCATACCCAAATTGACCAAAGGCTGAAGCATCTACACGAGTTGTGTTAGGACTACCATCAGGATAAACCCCCGGATTGATAAATCCACCTCCATCTGCCAATGAATTTCTAACTGGATTACCCAAGTCGTTTATATAAGCTGAATTGGGATAAAGTCCTGTGGACTCTCCGTAATATTGGTCAAGGGAGAATATACTTCCTCCGTGTTGGATGTCGATCAAAAAGCTAAAGGTAAAGTCCTTATATGTAAATGCGTTAGAAATACCCATCAACCAATCTGGGTTGGTATCTCCAATAACATTGTTGGAAGTAGGAGTTCTTAAATACCTTCCACTAGTAGGACTAACCAGCCTGTTGCCGTTATCATCGTATAAATAGTCTGTTCCGTAGATTACACCGTAAGGCTCGCCTTTTGTGGCCTGAATACTAACCCCTCCTTGGAATCTTCCAAGTTGGATGGTCTCAGTCCCTTCAGGCAATTCTAACACCTTACTTTTGTTCTTGGTAAAGTTTCCTGTCAAATTCCAAGTAAAATCATCTGATTTGATTGGCACAAGATTTAAAGAAACCTCTATCCCCTTATTTTCAATTTCACCTGCATTCAAGAGCTTTCTTGAATATCCAGTGGCTTCGGAAATAGGTACTTGAACAATCTGATCGATGGAGTTTGACTTGTAGTAAGCTACATCAAACCCAACTCTATTATGGGCAAATCTCATTTCAAGACCTGCCTCATAACTTTTTGTTCGTTCAGGTTTAAGATCCGGATTGTTTCTTGTTGTTGGCAAGGAAGTTCCAATATCATCATTGATAGTATAAGTGTCATATAGTCTATCAAATGGTGCACCGTTACCCACTTCAGCATAATTCAAACGCAATTTACCGAAACTAATGGCATCCACATCGAGCAATTTGCTAAACACAAAACTGGTGGAAACAGAAGGATAATAAAAAGTACTCTCATCTTTTGGAAGCGTGGAGAAGTGATCCCTTCTAATTGTACCATCCAAATAAACGGTATTTGCAAAACCAAAGGAAGCACTGGCGTAAATACCATCAACTCCAATTTTTTGTGCCACTTCTACTGGGTTTGGCGAAGGATTTATTCCATTTTGAAGTGCATACAAACCTGGAATCAATAAGCCACCTGCGGTTGAGGCGAAAATTGACTGATATTCGTTACGACGGATGTTTGTTCCCAATATCCCGGCAAAGCTCAGGTTGTCGCTGATATTGTGATTGAAGTTGAACATCAAATCATAGTTTGTTTCGGTACTGGTAATCTCTCTTCTAGAATATCCAGAATCAACATCACCACGAGTTACCCCAAAGTTAGCGGCTACAGAACCTACTGCACGCCGCTCTTCTTGTCTTTCATTATAGGTGTCGGTAGAAACCCTACCCATAACACTTACCCAGTCTGCCAATTCATAAGTTAATTCAAGGTTCCCGATAAAGCGATTCCTACCGTCATTTTGGTAGTTTTCATATCGAGTCCAATAGGGGTTATCCCAATAAAGAGGGGCTGCTCCAGGGGTTGTACTACCTGGGTTCCACGAAACGTTTCTTCGGGTTTTGAAATACATGTCACGCTGTTGTTTAATATCAACGTTAGTTTCCCACCATTGCTTGAACATTCCCACAATGTTATCGTTATACCCGGTAGAGTTACGACCCAGAGCATCGGTTTTGATATAATTGGCAAAACCACTTACTTTTAGCTTGTCGTTTACATCATAGGTTCCGCTGAAAATAAAGTTGTGTCGGTCCAATTGGCTGTTGGGCATTAACCCTGATTGGTCCAATTTGGTGTAAGACATGCGGTAAGAACCATTTTCCATTCCATTTGAAATAGCTATGGAATTTGTGAATGTGAAAGGAGTTTCAAAGAAAGTGATCGCTCCGTTCTTAGCAGGCACCCAAGGTGTCTTTTTCATATAGTTTGGGGAGGCTGGATCAAAGGAATCCCACTGATATATGAACAAATTGGGATCAAAGGCTGGACCATAAGACCCATCATCCACATAATTGGATACCTGATCATCAATTCCGTCTCCGTTTACGTCCTCATAGGTAAACACCTGCCCATCATAACCTGCTCCATATTGGTCCTGGTAAGTGGCAAAAGTGCTTTTATCTATAAATCCAACTTGGGTGTTCGAGTTTATAGTTACTCCAAGGCCTTTGGCTTTTTTACCTTTCTTAGTGGTAATGATGATTACCCCGTTTGCAGCACGAGATCCATAGAGTGCAGAAGCAGCCGCACCTTTTAGCACGTTAACCGACTCGATGTCATCTGGGTTGATATCGGTAGCTGCGTTACCATAATCATAATAGTTACCCGAGGCTTGGGACTGCGCAGCCGAGTTAGTGTTTCGGTTACTAATGGGAACTCCATCCACAACAAACAACGCCTGGTTGTCTCCCGTTAGTGATGTGTTACCACGAATAACCACGTTGGTTGAACCCCCGAAGTTGTTGTTTCTTCTAATTTGAAGACCGGAAACCCTTCCTGAAAGTGAATTCGTAAAGTTGTTGCTCTTAATGGTATTAAGCTCATCCCCTTCCACCTCTTGGGTAGAATATCCCAAGGATTGCTTTTCACGAGATACCCCAAGGGCTGTTACCACCACTTCTCCCAGTTCTGTACCGGCTTTCATGGTTACATTTATAGTATTTGAGGCACCCACGGTTTGTTCCTGGGTCTCAAATCCCACAAAACTATAAACGAGAGTCTGACCTACGGCCGCATCAATGGTGTAATTCCCATCAAAATCGGACTGTGTTCCAGTAGTTGTCCCCTTTATAATTATGTTAACTCCTGGCAACGGCAAACCAGCATCGTCGGTCACCGCCCCGGAAATTGTCTTTTCCTGTGCAAAAGTGAACTGCACAATCAACACTAACAAAAGTGTTAAAATTCCACTAAACTTTGTTTTCATATTTTTTGTTTGTTTGAATTAGCACCTCAAAAGTGCCAATAAAATCTTAGAATTCCAATTTTTAATGCGTGTAGATTATTAAAAATTTAACCAAATGTTAAATTAAAAAATACTTCCACACCTTAATTTTTAAGATAAATTTATACAAACCCTTGATTTTCTTGGGTTTTTGAACCTAAACCCAGGAGATTTTCGATTATTTTTCAAATCACAAAAAAATACTTTTTTTTTCAAACACCTTATTAACAATTGGCCCATAAACCAATAATGGACTGGTTTTGACCCCCTTTTTTAATAAAACTACCCTCAATTCACGGAGCGATTGAGTTGTGTCTAGTGTGTCTGGATTTAAATTGGAAAAAAAGGAAAATTCTTCCTATTACTTTCTATTGCTTATCTCGCCCTTAAATTGCTGGGAATTATTCTTGAATAGCACATTGAAAGTCGTGAGACTTCCATAACATCGGGTAATGTATTGCTGGAGATCAATTTTATCCAGTTCTCCCAACTCCTTATTGGAATTTATTTTCTGCTCCATCACCCGAAGTCTGTCTCTCAACATCACTATTTTGTGAAAAAAGGTGTCTATGGGAATCTCTTTTGATACCAAGGAGGTATCCGCCGGCTGCAAAACCATGGTACCTCCCTTCCATTTGTCGGCAATGGGTACTATTTCACTGATTCCATTCCATTTTTTCAAGATATCACGAAGACTTTTCTCAACATCATAAAAGCTTACTGAATCCACCTCGTCTTCGGCGGCTTCAATTATCTCAAAATCATCGTCAACCGAAATGGTTTCCAGCCCATTATCAATAAAAGTGACCCAATACATTTTTGCTGTCACATTGGTTACCACGCCTTTTCCGTATTTAACATGGTCGATTCGTGATCCTATTCCAAGTATTTGTTTCATTTTTTTTGGTTTAAGTTATACCGGGTAAAAGTAATGAAAGATGGGGGAAAACGAGCTGCGGAAGTCAGGAGCGGGATTGGTTGATCCGGGTTCGTTGATTCGTGAATTTAGATTTTGGATCTGGCAATATGCGTTGGTTGACCACGAAATACAAGAATTATCAAGAATTATAAGGTTGATTTTTCTTTATGAATTGGTGGTTAGGCATCGAGGATTCGTTGATTCGCTCCTCGGTACCAATTGGAAATGGGTTAACGCACTCTCAAATTCACTGGAGAACCCAGGATTTAAATTTTCAATTTTGGAATCTAGAGTTTGGAATCAGTATTGTCCGAGAAAGTAACAAGATGCTTCGGCCCTTCGATCCTTCGTCAGGCTCAGGACAAGCTCGCTCAGGACAGGCAAGCTCAGCAACCGCCACTGCTACAAGAACCAAGAGCCAAGACCAAAATGTAAAGCACTGATAATGTAGCTCATAAAATTAAAAATTAGACGAAATTATGATATTTCAGTTTTATTCTTAGACAAATTGAAAACGAAGGTCCTATTTAAGGAATCCCTCGAAAGTCTTTATTGGTCTAGCGTTTACGGGATCCTCTAATTTTAGTCGGACAACAATAGTTTGGAATTTGTAATTTTTTTTACCACGCCGCCAGAAAGAAAAAAACCATTCAAATTCGAAAATCTGAATGGTTTAATTGGCCTGATGGGTATTGGCCAGTGCCGATTACTTCTTCCTAGGAGTAGTCTGCGGAGCCTTTTTGTTATCCTGCTTTTTTCCTTGTGGGGCCTTGGCAGACTGAGGCTTTTTGTTTTGCTTATCTTGTGGCATAACAATATATATTTTGAATTAACATCATAAAGGTAAAACGGGGCGTCGTTAAATTATCCACTCATTAGCGAAAGTTTAACACGCTATTCTATACCATAAAAATCCTACATTCAGCGATACAGTACCTATAGGCCTCTGCACATTCTTTACCATGTGGAGCAGTGTGCTTTTCACATTCTTCAGCACAAAGATTACACACCCTCATACAATAGCACACTAAATCTTTTACCTCGCCAAAATCTGTTGCCGCTGACCACTAAATCCTATATTAAGGGGAATTGTAAATTCCTGTGAATATTTATACATGAATACTTCGATGGCAAACACCTGGAATGTGGCATAGACCAAATCCTTGGACTTTCCTTTTAATCAATTTTTGCGCTGCGCAGCCGCAAGGCGTTGGTGATAACGGACACCGAACTAAAACTCATAGCCAAGGCCGCGATCATCGGAGACAGCAACAGCCCAAAAATTGGAAACAACACACCAGCCGCAATTGGGACCCCAAGTGTATTATAGATCAGTGCAAAAAATAAGTTCTGCTTGATATTGCGCATCACCTTTTCACTTAAATGAAAGGCCTTAACAATTCCGTGCAAATCCCCCTCAACCAAAGTTATGCCAGCACTTTCAATGGCTACATCGGTTCCCGTTCCCATCGCGATGCCCACATCGCTTTTTGCCAAGGCGGGCGCATCGTTAATCCCATCGCCGGCCATAGCCACTTTTTTACCTTCGGCGTGCAGTTTTTCAACAACTTCCAATTTATCCTGCGGAAGCATTTCGGCTTGGAAATCGGCCAAGTTCAATTCATCGGCAACGGCTTTCGCGGTATTGTGGTTATCGCCCGTTAGCATAATGACCTCAATTCCTTTTCGCTGAAGTTCGTTGATGGCCTTTTTACTGGTTTCCTTTATTTTGTCGGCAATGACAACATAGCCAACCACCTTTCCATCAACGGAAAGCATCGGCACGGTTTTGCCCTTTTTCTGTTCTTCGGAAATTTCCTTTTGAAGCGCTTCGGAAATATCCGCACCCGCTTCCTGCATCATCTTTTCGTTCCCGATGGCAATCTTTTTGCCGCTGATCATTCCCGTTACCCCTTTTCCGGTAACCGAATTGAAATCGGTAGTTTTGATTACTTCGGAATTCTTTTCCTTTCCGTATTTAACCGTAGCGTCAGCCAGTGGGTGCTCGCTGTTTTGATTGAGCGAAACGATATATTGAAGCACTTTCTCTTCCGAAAAATTTTCCGCAGCTCCTACTTTTTCCACCGACGGTTTTCCTTCGGTAATCGTTCCGGTTTTGTCGATAATCAATACGTCGATTTTGTTAAGTGTTTCCAACGCTTCGGCGTTTTTTATAAGCACACCGCTTTGGGCTCCCTTCCCTACCCCGACCATAACGGACATTGGCGTGGCAAGCCCAAGCGCACACGGACAGGCAATTATCAAAACCGCAATCGCGTTTACCAAGGCATATACATATCTTGGTTCGGGCCCAAAGACCGCCCAAACGATAAAGGTGATTATTGAAATCAAGACCACTATCGGTACAAACCAGCCTGAGATCTTGTCGGCAAGGTTTTGAATAGGCGCCCGGCTTCGGCTGGCTTTGTTCACCATTTCGATTATTTGGGAAAGCAGGGTGTCGCTGCCCACTTTTTCGGCTTTCATTACGAAAGTCTGTTTCCCGTTGATGGTGCCCGAGCTCACTTTGTCGCCCTCGGCTTTTGAAACGGGCACGGGTTCGCCGGTAATCATCGACTCGTCAATGGAGCTTTCGCCTTCGAGGATGCTTCCGTCCACTGGAATTTTCTCGCCCGGTTTTACACGAAGTTTGTCGCCCACCTCTATTTTATCGATTGCGATGGTTTCCTCTTTGCCATCAACGATTCGCACGGCTTTGTTTGGCGCCAGTTTCAACAATTCCTTTACTGCGGAATTGGTCTTGTTGTGGGCGCGCGCTTCCAACACCTGGCCCATCAGTACCAAGGTGAGGATAACGGTGGCCGCTTCAAAATACACG
>JACDJA010000454.1_pt1 | contig 47534 bp, 37 predicted proteins | sample 7449241 | NCBI WGS metagenome assembly JACDJA01 (sample SAMN14253289, study PRJNA609438) | sludge metagenome | isolation source: initial anaerobic sludge | collected 2018-12-20 | reverse complement strand
GACATCACCCAGGGCAACCCGAAGGTTGGCGCTGCCACCGGCAATACGCTTGTGCCCGGGATTCTCCACCGCAATCTCTACGGCAAAACTCCGGGTTTCCGGGTTTGCCGCACTGGCTACAAAGGTAACCACACCATCCAGCGCCTCGCCGTCCAGGGGCCGCACCCGCACCTTCTGGCCCGGCGCCACTTGTGCAACGGACTGCTGCGGCACCTGCCCTTTGGCCTTGAGCCGGTCAATACGAACCAGCTCATACAAGGGCGAACCCACCTGAACCAGGCTGCCCACATCAACGTGTCTGGCGTTTATCACGCCCGCAAACGGCGCTCGGGGTTTGAGGTGAGCAACCGCAAGCCGGGCGCTCTTCAATTCCGCCCGGGCTGCTGCCAGTTCGCTTTCCACAGTGAGAATGTCTGATTGCGATGCCAGGTCCCGGGAGCCCAGTTTTCGCGCGGCAGACAAATCCGCCTCCAGCTTTTTGACCCGCGCCTGCCAGCGCTCCACTCCCGCGCCACGGCCATCTTCAGACAGGGTCAGAAGCGCCTCACCGGCTTCTACGGTATCGCCGGAATCAACGTGGACGGTTTCAACGGTGCCCGCCACCCGGGCGGCCACGGTAACGGCATTCCACGGTTCCAGTTGGCCCTGAAGCAAAAGCCCCGGCTCATACAACTGTGCATTAAGTGTTGTCACCTGAACCCTGGTACGCTCCTGTTGCCCGGTCTCCTGCTGCGCCGGCGCTTTGGTTTTCGCAACCTTGATATCGCCCGTTGCCATCCAGATAGCCAGAACAATCACAACCACCACCGACAACCCGAGTGAACTCCATTTTGCTTTACTCATTAAGTACCTACACAGCCTGAAATCGGTGAATGAGGATCTGGAAAATGACCTTTCCGGAAAAAAATCAATGAAACGGTTGCAACCTGTTCAAATCGTGGGGTAGATTCTACACAGAATCTTTTTACGAATTCAGAGCAGATTGTCGATTTTATGAATCTCAACGCAGTAATCCTTCTTGCAAAGCTCATCCTGGTGGTAGTGGTACCTTCCGGGGGCTTTTGCGTGGATAAGCGGGTGAGATAGCGACAAACCTGACAAAAACACCAGAAACCCCCGGCACCGAAAGGTCCCGGGGGTTTCTTTTTTACGGAAGAAAAAACAGGAAATAGCACAATGAACGGCGCACAGCACATTCTTGAAGCGTTCCATCGCCACAACATCCAGACGGTTTTTGGTTACCCGGGTGGCTGCATCATGCCGCTATACGATGCCCTGGTAGACGATGATCGCGTAGAGCACGTGCTTTGTCGCCATGAGCAGGCCTGCGCCCTGGCCGCAGACGGTTATGCCCGGGCCAGCGGAAAACCGGGTGTTTGCATCGCAACGTCCGGCCCCGGCGCTACCAACCTGATAACCGGCGTTGCCAATGCGCACCGGGATTCCATCCCGATGCTGGTTATTACCGGCCAGGTTCCAACGGAACTGATCGGCACCGACGGTTTTCAGGAAACCGATGTTCTGGGCATGACCCTTGGCATCGTAAAACACAGCTATCTGGTTGAGCGCGCAGACCAACTGCCTGCCATTCTGGAAGAAGCCATGGAGTTGACCCAAAGTGGCCGCCCCGGGCCCGTATGGATTGATATCCCTAAGAACGTATTACTGGAAGACGCGGTTGCGGCGCCCATGAGCACTCCGGCACAACCGCGTGCAGCCTGCCCAGATATTCAGGATGCCTTGACCCTGCTACGCAAGGCCCGTAAACCGCTGCTTTACAGCGGCGGGGGCATCAGCCTGGCCCATGCGGAAGCCAGCTTCCGGGAGTTTGTTGAGTGTACAGGGCTGCCCTCGGTAGTAACCCTCAAGGGTATAGGAAACCCGGGCAAACACAGTGCGTACAACCTCGGGATGCTGGGCATGCACGGTTCCCGTGCCGCCAACCGTGCGGTAGACGAGTGTGATCTGCTACTGGTTATCGGTGCCCGCCTGGACGACCGCGCCACGGGCAGGCTGGATACCTTCGCGCCCAATGCCAGGTTGATTCATATTGACGCAGACGCCTCCGAAATCAACAAACTGCGGAGCGCAGAGGTTGCGGTTCGCGGTGATCTGAACACGATTCTGGGCAAGCTGACACAGGCACTGCGGGAAACACCTCTGGCGATCAGCGAATGGCGCAAACAATGCCAGACCTGGCACACGACCGGCGGCTTTCCGGTGGCAGACAACGAGGAACCGCTTGCTCCCATTACCGGCCCCGCGTTTATTCGACAGCTTTCCCGGATTGCGCCGGACGACACAATCATTGCGTGCGACGTTGGCCAGCATCAGATGTGGGTTGCCCAACACTACCAGTTTGACCACCCACGCCATCACCTGACCAGTGGTGGCCTCGGCACAATGGGTTTTGGTTTGCCGGCGGCTATCGGCGCCCAGTTTGCCAATCGTGAAAGCACCGTTATAAACGTGACCGGCGACGGTTCCTTCATGATGAATGCCCAGGAGTTGGCCACCATTCGCCGCTACCACCTGCCCCTGAAGCTGATCATCATGGATAACCAGTGCCTGGGCATGGTACGCCAGCAACAGGAGCTGTTTTATAACAACCGGGAAAGCCAGATCAACCTCGACGATAACCCGGATTTTGTTGCCATGGCCCGGGCGTTCGACATTCCTGCCCTGAAAATTGAGCGCACAGATCAGGTCCGGCGCGGCATTGAAACCATACTGGCCTACAACGGCCCCATGCTGCTGCACGTGGCCATTGCCCGTGAAGAAAACGTCTGGCCTATCGTGAAGCCAGGCGGAAGTAACAAGGAAATGATTGATGAAATCCGCCGCCCCGCAGCGGACAAACAGGAGAAAACGGCATGACCACCAAGACCAGCAGTAAAGCACCCAGCTATACCATCACCTGCCGCATGAACCACGAAGCAGCCGCGCTTGAGCGCCTGTGCCAGGTTGTTCGTGTCCGTGGTTTCCGGATTGAGAGAATGGGAGTGGAAACCGCAGACGATACTCTGGATATCACCCTGACCGTGCAGGGTGCCCGGCCAGTAACCATGCTCCAGTCGCAGCTGGAAAAGCTGCATACTGTGGCAGAGGTTATGCTAACCTCCCCAGCCATAGTGCCGGCAGTAGGTTGCACAGCCTGACACGCCAGAACAAGGACAAGAGAACCCCGTGATGCTCCGCAACACCTTGCAGCGCCAACCGCTGCTCGTCATTGTTCTGGCGCAGCTTTGCGGTACCTCGTTATGGTTCAGCATCAACGGTGTCTGGTTGTCCCTCGCCCGGGAACTGGGGCTGTCTGAATCAGATCTCGGCTATCTGACACTCACCGTTCAGGCAGGCTTCATTTCTGGCACTCTGGGGATCGCCATTACAGGGTTGGCCGACCGTTACCGGGCCAGCTACATTTTTGCATGCTCCAGCCTGCTTGGCGCCCTGGTGAACGCCGGCTTTGTATTCACAGTGGCCTCCCCGCCGCTAGACCTTGTCATGCGTTTTCTGACGGGCCTTTGCCTTGCCGGTATCTACCCTTTGGGAATGAAGCTTGTTATTGGCTGGACACCTAAACACACAGGCACGGCGCTGGCCTGGCTGGTTGGTATGTTAACCCTCGGCACCGCCATGCCCCACCTGTTGCGTGGCATAACGTCGGGGCTGCCCTGGCAATGGCCGTTGCTGGGTTCCTCTGCATTGGCTCTTGTGGGAGGGGCGCTGATTCTGCTTTTGGGAGACGGTCCCCACCTGCCCATGACGGCGGCAAAAACCCGGTTGCGAAGCGGTTTGTCCGGGCTCGCATCGCCAAGATTTCGGGCAGTGGCAGGTGGCTACTTCGGCCATTGCTGGGAGCTTTATGCTTTCTGGACGCTGACACCTTTGCTGACCACCAGAGAAGTCCTTCGAATGCAGGCAACACCGGCACTGGTTCCTCTGCTGTCGTTCACCGTGATCGCAGTGGGTTTTTTCGGTTGCGTGGGAGGCGGCAGGCTCAGCCCAAGGCTTGGAAACCAATGGGTGGCAAACCGGGCCCTGGCGATATCGGGAACCATCTGCCTGGCCTACCCTTTTCTTACCTGGGCACCACCCGGAGCTTTGCTGATTCTGCTGATGCTCTGGGGCATCACCGTTATAGCCGACTCACCCCAGTTTTCCGCACTGGCGGCATCTGCCGCACCCAGAGAACATGTTGGTGCATCACTGGCCGTTATGAACGCCATAGGCTTCGCGTTAACCATACCAGCAATCTGGATCACCAGTAATCTTTGGGAATACCAGGGCTCCTGGGTAACGCTTTGGCTTTTGCCTGGCCCGGTTTTGGGGCTCTGGTCAATGCGCCGGCTCAACCATAAGGAATGCCAGAGCCGACACCAGTACTGACCGGGTCAGAACTGAAACAGACGATAGCCTCATGCAACCGTGCCAAAGGTAGCACGGTTGCAACACCACCCAGCCTGATCGCCTCTTTCGGCATTCCAAATACGATGCAGGAGGCCTCATCCTGGGCAACGGTATGCGCGCCTGCTTCTTTCATGACCAGCAGCCCACGGGCACCGTCGTCTCCCATGCCGGTCATAATAATGCCAGTGGCACTGCTGGCAGCGGCTTGCGCCACGCTGCGAAACAACACATCCACTGAGGGCTTGTGCCGATTTACCACAGGGCCATCCGAAACTTTGACCCGGTACTGGGCGCCACTGCGTACCAACTGCATATGGCGGCCTCCGGGCGCGATCAAAGCCAGGCCGGCATGAACACGATCACCATCTACAGCCTCACGCACTTCAATCCGGCAGACCCGGTTAAGGCGCTCAGCAAACGCAGCGGTAAATTTTTCCGGCATGTGTTGGACCACCACAATGCCCGGTGCATTAGCAGGCAATGCCGAGAGTACGGACTCCAACGCTTGGGTTCCGCCAGTTGACGTACCCAGTGCCACGATTTTGTCTGATGTGCGATAGGATGCAGCAATTGGTCTGGTGGCTTTTGCGGCTGCCTCGACAACGGACGCCTGCCGGCTTCGCACCCGGGCGTGGCTGGCCTCACGAACCGCTGCCGCCAGTTGTTTTTGCATAGCTTTGAGCCCGTCGCTAACGCTCAGGCTGGCTTTGGTCAACACGCTCACAGCGCCGGCAGACAAAGCTTCAATGGTCAATGCCGCGCCTTTTTCTGTCAGCGTTGAAAATACCACCACCGGTGTGGGGCGTTCCGCCATGATCTTGCGCAAAAACGTAAGCCCGTCCATCCGCGGCATTTCCATATCCAGCAGGATTACATCAGGCCAGTCCGGCATCATCCTGGACATTGCAAACACCGGGTCGGATGCAGTTCCCGCTACAGTAATGCCTTCCTGCCGGAGCCCCTCTTTGACAAGCTGGCGCACCAGAGCCGAGTCGTCAATGATGAACACTCTCGGTGAGCTTTTTTTGTCCATAATTAAGGTACCCTGATACCGGGAATGACATTAGTGTTTGCGATAGACGGAGGGCTGGACAGTTTGCAGCGACAAGCCAAGACCATGCAGGCTTTCAGAATGACCAACCTCCAGATAACCGCCAGATGAAAGGAACTCTAACAGACGGTACACAATGCGTTTTTTGGCCTCCCGGTCGAAATAGATCAGAACGTTGCGCAAAAAAATGACATCAAACCTGCCCAGCTCCCGGGGCAAGGCTTCGTTGAGGTTAAGCGCACGAAACTTCACTCTGTCCCTAAGCCTGGCCTTTATCTGAAAATGGCCCTTCATATCCCCCACACCCTTCAGGCAGTGTTTCACCAGCAGGTCCCTGGGGATCTGGTCGTCAGCAGGTTCGGCGTATACCCCCGCGCTTGCCTTACGCAGGACAGAGTGGGACAGGTCTGTTGCCAGTATCTCTCAGCACCGGTTCCCGCGGGCCTCCGCAAGAACCATGGCCATGGTGTAGGGTTCTTCGCCGGTTGAGCAGGCGGCACTCCATACCCGGAAGTCGGCCTGTGCGTCACCGGCCAGTTGTTCAAGCAATTCAAAATGGCTCGGTTCCCGGAAGAATCGGGTCTCGTTTGTTGTCAGAAGATCCACCGCCAACTGACGTTCCGCAGGATGATCGTGCATATAGCGCACATAGGCATCAAACCCTGGCAAGCACAGCACCCGGAGCCGCTTGTGCAAACGGTTGGCCACCAGATTCCGTTTCTGGCTTGTGAGGTTAATGCCAGACATATTCAGCATCAGACGCCGCAGTGCCTCAAAGGCACTGCTGCTCAGTTCATCCGGCCCGATCGGCACAGCCACCGGAGCGACTGTTTTTGCAGTTAAGCCCATCAACTTCCTGTCGCACTCGCCAGCGGCGGTGCATCCTCCGAGTTGATCCGGTTGGCTGCAACCAGCGCCTTCATATCATGGACTGAGAGCACGCTGGCCACCTTGAGCAGCACAATAAAACCACCCTCAATCTTCACCATGCCTTCAATGAAGTCGGCCTGAATCCCAGCACCAAATCTTGGTGCGGGTTCGATATCCGACAGGGCGAAATCAAGCACGGAATCCACACCATCCACGATCAGCCCGATTACAAACGACACCTCGTTTTCCTCCAACTCCATGATAACGATGCAGGTTCGTTTGCCCGGTTCGGTGTGGCCCTGTCCAAAACGGCTGGCCAGATCAATCACAGGAACTACATTACCCCGAAGATTGATCACCCCGCGAATAAATCCGGGCATTGCCGGGATTCGCGTTATGGAACCGAATTCAATAATTTCCCGGATGGTTTCCACCGGGAGGGCAAAGCGCTCCCCCCTTGAACGGAATGTGAGGAATTGGCCCGCATCGCCAGTCATCTCTTTCAATGGATCTGCGTTTTCAGTTCGTTCCAGACAGATGGACATGGATCACCTCACACGCCGTATTCGACGAATTTGTCGGAGTTAAATCCGGAGTTGAAACCGGAGCTGAGGTCTGACTCGGCACCGCCGGATTCCTGGCGATTTCTCTGGCGTTTCGGTGCAGGACTCCGCGCGCTGCTTCCGCTTTCATCAAGGCGGAAAAACGACATCACACTGACCAGCTGATCGGACTGGCTGTTCATCTCTTCCGCCGTGGCTGCGAGTTCTTCGGAGCCAGACGCATTCTGCTGGGTCACCTTGCTGAGCTGAAGCATGGCTGTATTTATCTGATCCACACCGGCAGACTGCTCTTCAGAGGCTGCGGTAATTTCCTGAACCAGATCGGATGTGCGCTGAATGTTCGGGACCAGCTGCTCCAGCATCTGGCCGGCCTCCTCCGCCAATTCCACGCTGCCACCAGCCACTTCGCCAATTTCCTGAGCCGCCACCTGGCTGCGCTCTGCAAGCTTGCGCACTTCGGCAGCAACTACGGCAAACCCCTTACCGTGCTCGCCAGCCCTGGCGGCTTCAATGGCTGCGTTTAATGCAAGCAGATTGGTCTGATATGCAATGTCGTCAATGATGCTGATTTTTTCCGCAATCTGCTTCATCGCACTCACTGTGTCGCGCACCACCGAACCACTTTTACGGGCGTTTTCTGCCGCTTGGGTCGAGATACCGTTGGTGGCTTTGGCGTTCTCGGTATTCTGGGCGATCGAGGCGCTCATTTCCTCAACCGACGCCGTAGTTTCTTCAACACTGGCCGACTGTTCCGTGGCCGCTTCGCTCAGATTCTGGGAAGTGGCAGAAACCTGCGTGGCTGCGGATGACAGGCCATTGGCGGAGTTTCGCACCTCCAGGATTACCGACTTGAGCTTGTCACTCATGGTTTTCATTGCGGTCAGAAGATCACCGGTTTCATCTGAGCGATCGACCGTAATTTGTGAGCGCATGTCACCACTGGCCAGTTCTCGGGCATAGCCAATAACCCGCTTCAGAGGGACCGTGACACTGCGAGTGACGGCCCATCCGGCCAGCGCCGTCAGAATCAGCGCCACAACAGCCAGACCAATTGAAAACTTTACGGTATCAGCCATTAATACGGCGGCTGATTCGTACTCCTCTTTTGCAACCCGGAGCTGGAGCCTGATCAATTCATCAACCTGGTTCACTATGGGATCGACCACACCATAAAGCCGCCCATCGTATCCGTTAAGTTGCTGCTGAATATTGCCTTGTAGCGGCTCAAGAAACTCTGTCAGGGCCGCCAATTCAGCATTTGCAGCGCTGAATAACCCCTCTGTTTCATCAGCAATCTTCTCCTCCTTTTGGGTCAACGCAGATTTACGGTATTCGGACCACTCTTCCGTAGCGATGGCTCGGGCCTTGATTACGTTTTCCCGGGTTTCGCGCGCAGTCAACATACCTGCGTTGGCTTTATTGACCGCATTAATTACTAGAACCGCGTAGGCATCCGATATGTTTTTCAACTTTTCCAAGGGCACAACACGATCCTGGTAAACCGTTTCCAGGCCATGATTGGTTTCCTTGATACTGCCGACCGACAAGACGCCGCTAACAACCATAAATACGACAGGTACACAGAAGGCCAGAAGCAGGCGCTGACCGAGTTTCAGGTTTTTCAGGAACATAATGACTTCCTCCAGTGGATTCTGCAGCGATACGATGCCGATTCCGGTTTGCTGATTTCGAAGCGCTACACACAGGTACGCGAATGGGTTTTGATAACAGTTAATACATTATTAAGCGGCTCTGCCCGGACTGGTTTCAGCATCACGCATAGACGCCAACAGGCTGGGAACATCCAGGGTGAGAGCGACCTGACCGGAGCCGAGAATCGTGCCCCCGGCGATGTCTGGCAGGTTCTCAAAGAGCGCACCCAGCGGTTTGATCACGGTCTGGATTTCACCATGAAGTGCGTCCACCATCAGACCAGCCCAATCCAGACCCTGGCTGACCACAATCAGACTTTGGCGGCGCGCTCCCTGGCCACCGATGTTAAAGCGCTCCCGCAGACGAGTGACGGGCAAAGGTTTGCCACGCAAATCAATGTAGCTGCCAGACATTCCGCCTTCAGCGGAGTGTGGAGCTTCAATACACTCGACGACCCATTCCGTTGGAATGACGAAGTACTGGTCTGCAACGCTGACAAGAAAACCGTCGATAATGGCCAGGGTCAGCGGCAGGCGAATGCTTACGCGGCATCCCTGGCCGGGGTGATTAGCTATCTCAATGGTGCCCCTCAGAGCATCAATATCCTGGCGTACCGAATCCATACCCACACCGCGCCCCGACAAACTGGAGACTTTGCCGGCTGTAGACAGACCCGGATGGAAAACAAGCGCCAACAAATCCCGTTTTTCCAGCACATCGCCAGCACTTATTACACCGGCTTCAACTGCCTTTTGATGCACCCTTTCCTCATCAATCCCTCTGCCATCGTCGGTCACCTCGATAACAATCATCCCGGACTCGTAAAAGGCGTTCAGCGAAACCTGCCCTTCCGCTGGTTTGTTGGCGGCGAGGCGCTCTTCTGGTGACTCTATACCATGATCAATTGCGTTACGTACCAGATGCACCAGTGGGTCGTGAATCTTGTCCACCAGGGTTTTATCCAGTTCGGTTTCAGCGCCCTGAATATCGAGGCGAATCCGTTTTTCCAGGGATTCCGAGGTTTCACGAACCACTCTATGGAACCGGTTGAACGACTCACCTATCTCCACCATCCGCAACTGAAGAGCAGACTCGCGAATTTGTTCCACGTGATTCTGGATGTCTTCACACATCTGCATCAATTCCGGATCGTTGCGCCCACCAGCCATCAACTGGGCACCGGCAGAAGCAATCACCAGCTCACCAACCTGGTTGATCAACGTATCCAGTTTGTTGGCAGACACACGCAAAAACGCCGACTCTGAGGGTTTACGACTTTTTTGTTTGCCAACCGCTTCGCACACCACCAGTGGATCCACGGCAGCCTGTTCAATCAGGTATTCACCAATTTTTTTGCCATTACCTCCGCCAGACTGCTGTCCCAGGGCGGCATTCAGTTCCTCCTCAGTCACTGCGCCGCAATCAACCAGAATTTTGCCCAGCCGTTCATCTGTTTCCGGCAATTGGCGGATCAGTTCGAGGTAATCCTGAACCACACTTTCCGGGGGCAGAATGCGAATCCATGCAATGTCCGCAATGAACTCGAATACATCCGCAATAGCCCGCTTTTGGCAATCAGTGCAGAGGCGGATTTCCAGGCCGAAGTAGCAACTTTCCGGGTCAAATTCTTCCAGCTCCAAAGGCAATGCTTCGGAAACAAGGCAAACCTCCTCCAGACTTCCCAGCTTGCCGAGATAGCGCAAAAATGAAGCAGGATCAAAACCCTGCCGAAACAGGTTTTCCGGAAAACGCAGGGATATGTGCCAGGTTCTTTCAAGGCGCTCTACCGGTGGCTCCTGAACGGTGAGATCTTCGCCCGGAACTGGAACCTGATAATGTTGCAGTGCCAGTATCAGTTGCGCGGCCCTTTCGGGTTCGGGAGCTGAGCCTTCGCTGTCGGCAAGGCCTTCTACGAGCGCCGCCAGGTGATCTGAGCATTTGAAGGAAAGGTTGACCAGTTCTGCATCCAGATTGATTTCCTGATCACGGACCCGCATAAGCACGTCTTCAAATACATGAGCAAAATCGCTGATAAGGTTCAGCCCGAGAAGGCCTGCAGATCCTTTAAGGGTGTGCACAGCCCGGAAAAGCTCGTTGACTGCTTCGCCATTTGCCATGTCGTTTTCCAGCTCGGTCAAAACCTGCTCGATTCGTTGCACCAGGTCCGAGCTTTCCACCAGAAAGACATTCAGGAGTTCTGCGCGCTGCTCTTCGTTAAACATGGAGTCCTTCCTCGCCCAAGGCCAGAAGGCCGGTTTGCCCGAGGGGATCAGCCAGGTTGTATAGCTCCAGAACCTCCCGTACCGGATCCGCAACATTTACCAGTTTCAGATCTATGCCAGCCTCGCGCGCCCACTTTCGAAGCATCAGCAGCCACTGAACACCGGCGGAGTCACAGTCCTCCACGGAACCCAGGTCAATTTGCCAGGCTGTAGCGCCAGGCAATTGCCCCAGCAGGGTGTCATGAATTTCCCGAATATCCTGAACACACAACGACGGCCCCGGGCTCAGCGTTACACTTTCGTCTTTAACATCAATGTTCATGTCAGTGCGCCCTCAACCAGCAAGTTTTTCCACCGCAGACAGCAACTGGGCTGGCTGAAAGGGTTTGACTATCCAGGCTTTGGCGCCAGCGGCCTGACCTTCTGCTTTTTTGGACTGTTCACTTTCAGTCGTAAGCATCAGAACTGGCGTAAACCGATGTCGACCGCCCTGCTTCAAGTTCCGGACCAGGGAAATGCCATCCATATTGGGCATATTCACATCGCTGATAATGAGATTTACTTTCGCCTCCGCCAGCTTGCCCAGAGCGTCCTTGCCATCAACTGCTTCAAGCACCTGATAGCCGGCACCGGTGAGTGTCATGCGTACCAACTGGCGCATGGAGGCAGAGTCGTCTACCACAAATACTGTTTTGGCCATGGCCATAGCTCCTTGGTCGCCTGTTCAGAAAAAAGTGACTTCGTTGGTGGCTGCAGGGCGCGAATCCGAATAGCTCGCCCGCTCCTCAATCGTTGTGAAACTGCTACGGTACCGACACAACCAGCCTGCCTGGTCCAGCGGACGGACATGGTTTTGGAGCTCCTGCCCAAGGTTTTCCATATCACTCTGAACGTGTGAAAGGATCTGCTCGATACGATCCTGGAACTGAAGGCTTACAACAATGTCCCGGACGGTTTGTTGAGCAGACTGTGCGTTCTCGCGGATCTCATCTGAAGATGCGGACATTGCGCCAACAGTTGTCTCGAATTGTGTCAATACAGACGCAACGGTCTTCTCCAGATACGCCAGATTAATTTCGTCGTCGGAATCGAGGCGGGTCGCCGCATCCGTCGCCTCGCCGATAGCCTGGCTAATGTTTTCAGATTTGGCTGCGATTCGTGTGCCAGTTTCACCCGATGAGCGCGAAAGTGAACGCACTTCATCTGCAACCACCGCAAACCCACGACCTGCCTCGCCTGCCCTCGCTGCTTCAATCGCTGCATTAAGCGCAAGCAGATTTGTCTGCTCCGCAATGCTGCGAACAGACGTGGACATCTTTTGTAATTCATCGGTATAGCCGTCAAGACAGCTGATAGAGAGAATAAGAGACTGCTTCTGGTCCCTGCCTTCAGAAAAGCGTGCGCTGACCTTTTTCAATTGGTCACGCGTTTGTTCAAGCACATGAATCGTGTTGCCAGCGTTCGTGTCAACCTCAAGAGCCCGGTCGAGCTCATCAACCAGGCCGCTAAACCGCTCAATCAGACGGGCGATATTTTCAGATGCCAGAGCACGTACCTGTTCAATATTTTTACACCACGCTGGCATGAGCTCCGTCATCAATGGCCGCAATCCGTCATCCGGATCTTTTATTTCGCGGCTCTGCACAGGCGTTATACCTTCTGATTCAATGTGAGGTTTCCGTAACCATAGAAGGGTAGCCATAACCGCAAACAACAAAAGGGTCAGGCCTGTCGCGGTGAGTGGCCAGCCGGCATTTGCAGCTGTTGATGACGCGAGCGCCAATATCAGCCCTGCAATAACGGAAAATTTCATCAAAAGCTCCTCTGGTCCCGTCCCTTTCAGACAATGCATGGCAGGAGCTTATGGTGCGACGTTTTGGGAGGGTGTGTGTATTCGGCAATTTCCTAGCGCAGGCTAGGAATGTTTCCTAGTGGAAACCACAAAGGCTTCAGATTGGAAGCAGGCAGGGGCAAAGCAAATCAGAATTCATCCTCAAGGCCAATAATTCCATTTCGGATGGCATAGCGAACCAGGGAGGCAATGTCCCGTATTTCAAGTCTGTCCATAATCTGGGCTCTGTGAGCATCTACAGTTTTACTGCTAAGCCCCAGCTGATAAGCAATTTCCTTAGTGCCACGCCCCAAGGCAATTAACCGGAGTATTTCGGTCTGGCGTTGGGTGAGCGGGTTTCGGGTTGCGGGTTCAACATAGTCATCAGATGGCTGAAGCATGGCATTGAACACATCTTTGGAGACCCGCGGGCTAAGGTACTGATAGCCGGCAATCACAGACTTAAGTGCGAGCTCCAGCTCAACTTCGGCTGCGTCCTTCAGAAGATAAGCAGAGGCCCCGGCTTTAAGTGATTTAAGGACAATATCGGGTGACGCATGCATCGAGAGAACAACCACATCAACAGTGGGAAATCGAGTCGTGATGTCTGGAAGCGCCTCCAGGCCCGATACCTTGGCCATGGCAAGATCGGTGATCAGAATATCCGGTTTGAATGTTTCCAGAAGTGGCAATGCTTCACTACCATCACTTCCTTCAGCTACAACCTCATAGTTATCCATGCAGTCAATGAGCGCCTTTAGCCCCGCCCGCACAAGATGATGATCATCGATCAGAACAATTCTGTTCATGCCAACGCTTCCTCCCGAGCCCGGACTGGCAGGCGAACGCGTACACAGGTACCTTCGTCTGGTGCAGACTCGACACTGATTTTCCCACCTGCAATATGAACCCGCTCACGCATAAAACTCAGCCCCAAAGAAGAGCACTGTCCATCGGTGCTGAAGCCCACTCCGTTATCGCCTACTTCCAGGGAAAGAGAACTTCGGCTCGCTCGAAGCCGGATCGTCACCTGGGTTGCACGGGAATGCCGAATAACATTCGTCAGAGCTTCCTGTATGACGCGGAAGGCAACAATATCCTCGGGCGCCCGGATACAATCCAGGTTCTGGCCCAGTTCAAGCTTCCAGCTAATCTGTGCCTGATCAAGCAGCCGAGTAGCCTGCCAGCGCACGGCAGCAACCAGACCGAGCTCATCGAGCTGGGGTGGTCTCAGCATAAGAGACAGGTCCCGCACCTTTTCGATGGCATCTGTGGCAATGTGGGTCAGGCTATCGATTTTCTGCAAAACCTCTGGCTCGGTCGCTTTGCGCTTGAGCCACCCGGACGCCAGTTTAACGGCTGTGAGGCTTTGGCCGATTTCATCGTGTAGTGCCTGGGCTATCGCTTTTCGCTCTAACTCAAGATCACTGACTGTGCGGCTAGCAAGGTCGGTCAGCCGGGCGTTGGCATCGACAAGGGCCTGCTTGGTTTTTTCACGCTCCGAGACATCACTGATCAAAAGCTGAACACAAGGCTCTTTTTCCAGCTCCACATTCCTCGCAGCAAGCTGGCCATCAAAGGTTTTTCCCTGAAGGGTTGTAAGCGTCAAGCTCGAAATTCGGTGAACTCCGTTATGGAACCTGGATGTAGAGAACCCCGGCGCGCACGACTTCAAGGTATCTTCCTCGATCAGCTTCAATACTGACAGGCCGTGTAGCGCGTCAACCGAATTGGCCCCAAAAATCTCGACCGCCGCTGGATTCGCGAAGATAATTCTATCCTCCCTGCACACCAGTACGGCATCCGGCAGCATTTCCACCAGCTTACGATACTGACGCTCACGCTCTACCACCCTGGCCTTTGTTTCATTGCGCTCTGTCAGGTCAATACAGGTGCCGATCCAGAGGCATTCGCCATTATCTTCAGTGTGGCACTCACCACGCACCAGAATATCGCGGATACCGTCTGCTTTTCGCTTCACACGGAGTTCGCGTTCAAAGGGTTCACAGGCATTATTTGCCGACAGGGTTGCTAATGGATCAGCACCTTCCATAACCACGAGCCGTTCACGGAGCGCAGAGACCGGAACACTTTGCTCTGCCGCTTCGGAAAACCCGATAATACGAGCCGCTCCCCTGGAGAGAAATATCTCATCCTTGCCGGGGCGGAACTCCCAGTGACCTAATTGACCGATTCTCTGTGCTGTTTCCAGGTGTCGTAGCGTCTTGCGCCTTTCCTTGCCTGCAATATGATAACTGCGCTGCGAAGATAGCCAGGCTTGTTCCGCCGTCAGTAACTTGTTAACCAAGCATTTAAGCAAGAAGTACAAAAGGACAGCAGAGACAATAACAAACGCGACACCCTTGAATGCAGCAATCTGGCTCACTGCTGATGGCGGGAGTTTAGGCGCCAGAGCAGCCAGCATGCCATCAGTAGCAACAACCCAGATGGTACTTGCAAACGCATATACCAACGTTGTTTTCACCGCAAGGGTGCCAATATTCTGCACGTTATTCGTAGACATTTTGCCAGGGCCGTTTGGTTTATGCCGTTGACTGTATTGCTTCAACAGAAAGCAGTTGTTGAAACCAGACTACAAACATAAAAGATGCTACCAGCAATGCCCCAAAGAACGCGAATTACACTCTGGTATCATTAAACGTGAAAAGTCTTTGCCCATGCGAGAGCGTCCACACGACTGATGGGCCTGCTATACAGGTACCCTTGACCTACATCACAACCGAGGTCTCTGAGCTTTCGAGCCAACTCATCCGTTTCAACCCCTTCCGCTACAACCTTTCGCCCAAACCTCTTGCCCAGAGCAATAATGGATTCAACGATCGCAAGGTCCTCCGGGTTTTCGAGCATATCCATGACGAAGGAACGATCAATCTTGATTTCGTCCAGAGCAAGCTTTCTGAAATAGCTGAGCGATGAAAAGCCGGTACCAAAGTCGTCCAGAGATACTGAAACTCCGCGGTTTCGGCACGCCCGCACCAAACGCTCTGCGGCCTTGAGGTCGTTCCAGGACGTTGTTTCGAGGATCTCCAGAATGAGTTTTCCGCGCACTTCCGGCTCGTAAGCACATAAAATCATGTCCAGATTGTCGAGAAAGTCTGCATCAAGGAAATGCCCCGGGCTCAGATTAAGGCTAAGAGAGTAATCCAGTGACTGTTCACGAAAAGCCGCCAGCATGTCCATGCCTGACCGTAGAACAAAATCTCCAAGCTCCCTCTCCAGGGGCGTCATTTCAATGATCGGTATAAACTGATCCGGGGCCAATAGACCGCGTTTCGGGTGGTGCCACCGTATCAGCGCTTCGAAACCCTCTACTCGGCTCGTTTTAAGACAAATCTTAGGTTGAAGAAAAAGTTCAAACTGATTCTGCTCCAGGCCTTTGCCTATCTCACTCAGCAACTCCAGACGCTCTGCTTTCATTCGATGCTGCCCGACGTCAAATACCCGGAACTGATTTCGACCCTCTTCCTTTGCCTGGCACATGGCCTGCTCCGCATGCCGAAGAAGCGTCTCGGGGTCTGCGGCGGCATCGGGATAAACTGCTACACCCAGGCTGCCCGTCAGGGTTAATGATATGGAACCCTGCGTTACCGGCGGTTTGAGAGAATCAAGAATACGGTCATATACGGAATCAGTTTTATTGTCCCGTAGCACCAACAAAAACTCATCGCCTCCTGTGGAAGCCACGAACTCCGTATCACCGATCAGACTCCTCAAGCGGCTACCAACCTCACGCAATGCCCGGTCGCCCACTTCATGACCGTAATGAAGATTTACCTCTCGAAAGAAATCCAGATCAAGGACACAAACCGATACCCGGCCTCTGCGCAAATTCGCTGATTTCAGCTCCCTGGCGAGTACAAGGCTCATACTCGGCCTGTCAATATATTGCGGGGTGTATTCATCATCTGTATCCGCAAACTTTTCAGCGTAATCCAACCGTTCAGGAACCGGCTCAAAAATATGCCTGAAAAATGCTGATTCATGGTGCAACCAGTGGCCACGTGCGGCTATCTTCGGGACATCGGGTTCACATTTGCAAGCACAGCTTTTCTGAAACTCAGCTTCGACAAGCATTGCCAGGTCTTTAAGCGCTTCCAGATCCTGAGTTTTGGTTGCTCTTGGGCTGGAGTCAATGATGCAAAGAGTGCCGACTTTGAAACCCGATGGCTCTCGTAACGGAACGCCAGCGTAGAATCTGATATAAGGTTCGCCAGTTACCAGCGGGTTGCAATTGAATCGCGCATCATTGCTGGCATCTTCAATAACAAACGCAGTGTTCTGACGGATCGCATGATCGCAGAAGGCATGACTTCTGGGCGTCGACCGAATACTAATGCCCTGACAGGACTTGAACCATTGCCGATTACGGTCAACCAGAGATATCAGAGCAATATCCGTATCATAGGTCTGCCGGGCTATACGTGTAATCCTGTCAAACCGCTCTTCCGGCAAGGTGTCAAGCAACCTCAGGCGATCCAATTTAAGGAGGCGGTAATGTTCGTAAAGTTGGGCGGTATTCAGCAACGTCATTGGTGACCTGTTTTAATTAGCGGAGTACGCGGTAGGGGTCAGTCCAGAAACTCTTGCCGGCACACTAAGCCATCCTCTACATATAAAGAATAGGGCGATGACTATGTCATAGCAGGCTTTTCCCTAAATCCTGACACGCAAAAAAGCGGCGAGCCCGCGACATGCGAAACAACGGTATAGAAGGGCAACCACCGCACAGGAGACCAGCCGGTGGATGCGAAAAAGAGGAGAACTGTGCTTCTGAGGCTATTGAATCAGACCAACTCCACAGCAACCGCAGTTGCCTCACCGCCGCCTATACACAGGGACGCGACACCGCGCTTCATGCCGTTCTGCTTCAGGGCGTTGATGAGCGTCACTATAATACGGGAACCGGATGAGCCTATCGGATGCCCGAGAGCACAGGCACCGCCGTAGATGTTCACTTTCTCCGCGTCCAGACCCAGTTCGTTAATGGCCAGCAAAGAAACCACTGCAAAGGCTTCGTTGATCTCAAACAGATCCACATCGTCCTTGTTCCAGCCTGCCTTTGTTAACACCTTCTCGATAGCACCGATGGGTGCGAGTGTGAACTCGGCCGGCAACCGGGCGTGTGTAGCGTGGGCGACAATCTTCGCCTGAACCTTCAGGCCGCGGGCTTTTGCCTCCTCAGCGGAGGCCAGAACCAGCGCTGAGGCCCCGTCACTGATGGAGCTGGAGTTGGCAGCGGTAACCGTGCCGTCTTTGGCAAATGCCGGTTTTAACTTAGGGATTTTTTCTGGTTTGGCGTTGCCTGGCTGCTCATCCGTATCCACCAGGGTGTCACCACGACGGCCAGAAACCGTTACGGCTGCAATTTCAGGTTTGCACCAGCCATTCTCAATGGCCGCCAGCGCTTTGTTCAACGAGCCGATGGCAAATTCATCCATCGCCTCACGGGTGATATTGTATTGGTCGGCAGAACGCTGGGCGAAGGTGCCCATCAGGCCGCCTTCGTAGGCGTCTTCCAGGCCGTCCAGGAACATGCTGTCCATCACCTGCCCGTGGCCCATGCGAAAGCCTTCTCGTGCTTTGGGTAACAGGTAGGGCGCCTGGCTCATGTTTTCCATGCCCCCGGCAATCATGATGCTGTTGGTACCCGCCTTGATCTGATCATGGGCCAGAATCACCGCCTGCATCCCGGAACCGCACATCTTGTTCACGGTGGTGCAGCCGGAGCTGTCCGGAATGCCGGAAGCGCGGGATGCCTGGCGGGCCGGCGCCTGGCCCAGGCCACCCGGCAGTACGCAACCCATAATTACTTCCTGAATGTCCGCCGGCTGCAGACCACTGCGTTCAATGGCGGCCTTGATGGCAACGGCACCCAACTCCGGAGAGCGTACGGAACTCAAAGACCCCATCAGGCCACCCATGGGTGTGCGTGCGGAGCCAGCAATTACAACGCTGTTATCGCTCATATTCAAACCTCACTGATTTCAGACTCGTCCCAGAACGGAGCGGGCAATGATTTCTTTCATGACTTCCGACGTGCCGCCATAAATGCGCTGAACACGGGCATCCATAAACGCACGGGAAATGGGGTATTCTGTGGTGTAGCCATAACCGCCAAACAACTGCAGGCAGCCATCTGCCACGCGGCATTGCATTTCCGTCGCGCTGTACTTGGCCATGGAAGCCGTTGGCGCATCCAGTTCACCCGCTTCATACTGGCGGATGCACTGGGCCACGAACGCCTTGTTAACCTGGTAATCGGTTTCCATGCGGGCGATTTCAAAGCGGGTATTCTGGATTTGCGCCAGCTTCTGCCCGAACAGTTCCCGCTCGTGGGCGTAGGCTATGGTGAGATCCAGCGCTCCCCTGGCAGCTGCTACGCCGAGCGCCCCGATCACCAGTCGCTCCCGTGGCAATTCCTGCATCAGATAGACAAAACCTTTGCCTTCCTCGCCGATCAGCGCTGATGCCGGTACACGCATATCGGAAAAGAACAGTTCGGAGGTGTCGCCGCTGTGCTGTCCTATCTTGTCGAGATTCCGCCCTTTGCTGTAACCCGGCAGGCTGGTATCTACCAGAAACAGGCTGATGCCCTTTGCACCCGCAGCAGGGTCAGTTTTTGCGGCAACAATCACCAGGTCAGCGTGCTGGCCATTGGTGATAAAGGTTTTCGAACCGTTCAGAATATAGTCGTCGCCATCCCGAATCGCACTGGTGCGCATAGCCTGTAGATCGCTGCCGGCACCCGGCTCGGTCATGGCGATAGCGCCAACCACTTCACCAGAGACCATTCTAGGCAGCCACTGCTGCTTCTGGGCCTCGTTACCCAGATGGCTGATGTAAGGTGCGACAATGTCCGAATGCACCATCACGTTGGTGGAGAGCGCACCAAACCCCATGCGGGCCAGCTCTTCGCCGACCACCACCGAGTACTGGAAAGGTGCGCCACAGCCGCCGCAATCTTCCGGAATATCCACACACAACATGCCGGCATCGCCAAACGTGTTCCAGAGTTCACGGGGAACAAGCCCGGATTTCTCCCAGGCCTCGTAATGGGGCGCAACTTCTGTTTCAAGGGCTTTGATAACAGAGGCCCGAAACAGAGCGAGCTCTTCGTGATCCACTGAATTGGTCATTGCGCTCTCCATGGTACTCTCCTGCCTGTCATCGGATTCATTTGGGGGCCATACGCAGGGCACAGTCAAGCCGGACAGTTTCACCGTTCAGGATCGGGTTGCGCACCATCTGATCCACCATCAGGCCAAACTCCTCGGGCTTGCCCAGGCGTTTGGGGAACGGCAGTGTTGCTGCCAGGCTGTCCTGCACTTCCTGCGGCATACCCGACATCATGGGTGTCATGAACAGGCCGGGGGCTATGGTATTCACGCGAATGCCCTCACGGGCCAGTTCACGGGCCGACTGAATAGTCAGCGCAACCACCCCACCCTTGGAGGCACTGTAGGCTGCCTGCCCGATCTGTCCTTCATAGGCAGCGACCGACGCCGTGTTGATGATCACGCCGCGCTCGCCGTCAGCATTAGGTTCACGCTGAGCCATATCAGCAGCCGCAAGCCGCAGAATGTTGAAGGTGCCAATGAGGTTAATCTGAATCACCTTGCTGAAGCTCTCCAGCGGTATAACACCGTCGCGGCCCAGGATTCTGGCTGCAGGCCCAATGCCGGCGCAGTTGACTGCAATGCCGCACAACCCATGCGCTTCACGGGCCTCAGCCAGTGCTGCTTCCGCACTTTCAGCAGAGCTCACATCACAATGTATGAAAATACCGCCGATATCTGCCGCAACCTTTTCGCCCTGCTCTTTTTGCAGATCAAGAATGGCAACTTTACAGCCGGAGGCCGCCAGCGCCCGCGCTGCGCCTTCGCCAAGCCCGGAGGCGCCGCCGGTAACAATAGCTGGTATGCCTTTGAATTCCATCGCTTTGTCCCTCACACTAAATGTGTTGGCTGAATTGGAAACCCGTCAATCTTTACGTTAACGTAAACTTTAACCAATTCAGCCCGGAAAATAAATCCGTCTGTGAAATCAGCTGTTGCTTTCAACAATCAGCGCTATCCCCTGACCACCACCAATACACATGGTAATCAAGCCGTAACGCCCGCCCGTGCGCTCCAGCTCCGCCAGGGTTTTGATGATGAGAATGGAGCCGGTCGCACCCACCGGATGGCCAAGGGCAACAGCGCCGCCGTTAGGGTTCACCTTTTCTGCGGGCAAACCAAGCTCCCTGCTGACGGCAAGGGCCTGGGCGGCAAAGGCCTCATTGGATTCAATCACATCCAGATCTGACACACTCAGGCCCGTCTGCTCCAGAACCCTGCGCACAGCCGGGATCGGGCCCAGGCCCATGACACTGGGATCTACCCCGGCAAAGGCGTAACCCACGATACGTGCACGGGCTTTGAGACCGCGCTTTTCAGCTTCTGAAGCACTGGTGAGCACCATGGCCGCAGCACCGTCGTTGATACCGGAGGCGTTACCCGGCGTGACGATGCCATCCTTGGTAAAGGCAGGTTTCAGGCCTGCAAGGCTCTCCACCGTGGTTCCAGCGCGTACGTGTTCATCCTGCTCGAAGGTGAACTCATTGCGCCCCTGCTTTACGGTGACGGGCACAATCTGGTCTTTAAAGTAACCCTTCTCAATGGCCTGGCTGGCCCGGCGGTGGCTTTCGGCCGAGAAGGTATCCAGGTCTTCACGGGTCAGGCCATGTTTTTCGGCAATGCGTTCAGCCGTCATGCCCATGTGACCACTGCCAAAGGGGTCACTGAGAGTTCCGATGGTCATATCAACGGCTTTGCCGTCGCCCATCCGCAAGCCTTTACGGACGTTAGGCAAAACATAGGCGCCCTGACTCATGCTTTCAGCACCACCGGCCAGCGCAATCCGGCTGTCACCCATCACAATCATCTGGGCGGCACTGATCACCGACTGCACTCCGGATCCACAGAGACGGTTCACGTTGAATGCCGCAGAACCTTTCCGGAGGCCGGAATTCAGGCCAATGTGGCGGGCTACGTAAGCATCCGCCGGGCCGGTGGGGATAATGTGGCCAAACACGGAATGATCGATGTCTTCAGCCGGGACACCGGAACGACTGATCGCTTCCTTCGCCGCACAGGTACCCAGCTCCGCCGGGCTCAACGAACTCAGGCTGCCGCCAAAGCTGCCAATGGCTGTGCGGGCGCCGTCGAGAATTACTACATCGGTCAGTTTCATCATTAATTCCTTTCAGTACAGATGGTGAAAAATCCGGAGAACGGATAATCTATTTGCCCAGCATGGAGCGGGCAATCACTTCTTTCATGATTTCGGATGTGCCGGCATAGATTGTCTGTACCCGGGCATCCACAAAAAAGCGTGATACAGGATACTCCAGGGTATAGCCGTAACCACCGAACAATTGCAGGCACTCGCTGGCTATATCGCATTGCATTTCCGTGAGCATCAGCTTGAGAATCGCTGCCTCCGTTGGCCCCATCTCACCGTTCAGATAATCAGCGATGCACTGGTTCAGATAAGCTTTTGAAACCTCAAGCCGTGCGCGGGCCTCTGCCAGCTTGAAGCGGGTGTTCTGAAAATCAGCGATTCGCTGGCCAAATGCCTGGCGTTGCTGCACATAATCCAGAGTAAGCGCAAGCACCCCCTCCGTTGCACCTACAGCCTGTGCTCCCACACCAAGTCGCTCACGGGGCAGTTCCTGCATCAGGTAGGCGAACCCCTTTCCCTCCTCGCCAAGCAGTGCCGCGTGAGGTACCAGAAGATCCGTGAAAAAAAGCTCAGCAGTATCACTGGCGTGCTGGCCGATCTTGCGAATACCTTTGCCCCGGGAAAAACCGGGCAGGCTGGTATCCACCAGGAACAGGGACACACCTTTTGCGCCAGCGCCGGGATCCGTTTTGGCACAGACAATCACCAGTTCGGCCTGCAAGCCATTGGTGATAAACACCTTGGCGCCGTTGATCACATAACCTTTGTCTGTGCGCTGCGCCGTGGTGCGCATTGACGCCAGGTCACTGCCTGCACCAGGCTCTGTCATGGCAATGGCACTGAGCATATCGCCGCTGATCATTTTCGGAATATACTGCTGCTTCTGGGCTTCGGTACCCAGATGCAGGATATACGGCATAACGATGTTAGCGTGGATATTATACCCACCCGCCAGGCCACCGAAGCCCTTGCGGGCAATTTCCGATATGGCCAACTGCGAAATTTCAAAGCTGGCCGCCGCTCCGCCATATTCCTCTGGCATATCAATTCCCAGCATGCCCGCCTGCCCCAGGGTATTCCAGACAGATCGCGGAATAGCCGCCTCTTCCTCCCACTGGTCATAGAAAGGAGCAACTTCCTTATCAAGCACCCGGTTGATCATGTTGTGAAATAACTCTGTATCTTCTGCGCGTTCGGGCATACATAACTCCGCGTTTATCTGATTAGTCAGGCAGCCAGTCATTTAAAGGGTTATTCTGTCCCCGGGGAATGGCCGTACTAGCCGAAAAATTTGACACATTACGCACCTGAACCAATTGCGATATGCCTGACCTGAAACCCAAAGCTCACATTGCAAACCACTACCTTCTGGCCTCAGTTCGCGGTGCCGAGCAACAAGGATTTGACCGCAACGACCTGCTCGCAGGCGCCGGAATACCCCCTGAATGGCTGAACAAACCCGGGCAATTGATTACTGAAAAACAACTGACCCGGCTGATAAAAAGTGTCTGGCGGGCAACCCGTGATGAATTCATGGGCCTGTCCACGGACCGTTGTAAAAACGGCACCTTTGCGCTGATGGCCGATTACTGCCTGGGTTCTGCCTCGCTCGGAGCGGTGCTGCGGAAAAGTGCCCGAGTCTACAACATAGCCTGCAACAACCTGAATATCGGCTTCGATAAAAGTGACAGTAAGCGGTTGGTGTTTTTTTGCCTGAGCCTTAAGGATAGCAGCCGGGATACTGATCATATGCTGCAGGAATTCCTGCTTCTTATGTGGCAAAGGTTCGCGTGCTGGCTGGTGGATCAACAGATTCCGTTTGCAACAACACTTTTCAACTATCCCGCGCCGCCTCACGTTGCGGAGTACCGGGCCATGTTTCCCACTGAATTACGGTTTGATGAAACGGTTTGCGGCTTCTATCTTCATGAGAAATACCTGCAACTTCCGATTACCCGAAGTGAAAGCGAGCTGGAGGTATTCCTGAAGGAGGCGCCAGCCTTTATCCTGCACCGACCGGATCACGATGACAGCCTTCGTAACCGTATCCGTGCGATGTTGGCGCGTCAAAGCCTTCAAGATATGCCAAACCTGAACGAACTTGCGCAAATACTGCACATGACACCCAGAAGCATCGGGCGGAGGCTGCAGGAAGAAGGCACTTCCTTACGGAATATAAAAACCTCATTACGCAGGGAGTATGCAATAAAACTCATGAGCACCGAAAACCTCACTGTGGCAGACGTCAGCGAGCGGGTCGGCTTCTCGGAAACCGCCTCATTTTGCCGTGCCTTTAAACGCTGGACGGGCAAGTCCCCGTCCCAGTGGTCCGGGTAATCAGTACGCGGGGCGTGCCCGAAGCTGGCCAATCGGGTCAATTTTTTCGACCTGACTGATCATTCCCGCCGACCGGGCTCCTTTGAGTTAATGCTGGCAACCATGAAATAACAACACGATAAGGGGTATATTCATGCACAATTCCGGGTCATCCGCTTCTTCTTCAGTATCGGCAGGTATTCAGCGGGCTCTGCGCAACACCATCGGCGATGCCATCGCGCGCTCGGCAAGCACCCATAGCAAGCGTACCGCCCTGGCATTTGATGACCGCACCTGGTCTTTCGCAGAAATTCACGCAGCATCAAACCGCCTGGCACACCGGCTTATCGAGCTTGGGTTGACACAGGGAGAAAGAGTCGGCGCCTACGGCAAAAACTCGGACGCTTACCTTCTGCTATGGCTCGCCTGCACAAAAGCCGGATTGATTCATGTACCAATCAACTATGCCCTGATTGGCAACGAACTCACCTACGCACTGACCCAGTCTGGATGCAAAGCCCTGTTTCATGACATTGACCTGCAACCTCAGATCAATGCGGTCCGGGACACAACCGGGGTTGCCATTTACGGCAGCTTGTATGGGGGAGATACAAACGATGTACTGAAATTTGCCCTCGGCCCGGGTAATGATAACGCGCCAGAGCTGGAACTTTCTGACACAGACGTAGTGCAGATCCTTTACACCTCGGGTACCACCTCGGATCCCAAAGGCGCCATGCACACGCATCGCTCACTGATGGCTCACTATGGCGCCTGCCAGTATCATCTGGACATCCGCGCCAGCGAGCGCTCCCTGGCCGCGCTACCGCTCTACCACTCTGCTCAGATGCATGTGTTCACAATGCCCATGCTGCTGGCCGGCGGTTATAGCCGAATGATCAACACACCTACACCGGATGCGATTCTCGGGCTGCTGGCCAGCGAACAGCTCAACGCTTTTTTTGCGCCGCCAACCGTTTGGATAGCACTGTTGCATCACCCACAATTCAATCCGGACAAGCTGCAACACATGAGCAAGCTCTACTATGGAGCCTCCATCATGCCCGGCCAGGTTGTAAAAGAACTCGCAGAGAAACTGCCTGGCGCTGGCCTCTATAATTGCTATGGTCAAAGCGAAATTGCGCCCCTGGCTACCGTTTTGCTACCTGAAGAACACGCTGAACGCCCATCCTCCGCCGGGCGTCCCATGCAAACTGTTATGACCCGCATTGTAGACCCGGTGACCGGCAAGGATTGCAAGCCCGGCGAACAGGGAGAGCTGGTGCATCGGTCGCCGCAACTAATGGTGGGCTACTGGCGCAAACCCGAAGCAACGGAAGAAGCATTCAAAGATGGCTGGTTCCATTCCGGTGATCTGGGATACCAGGATGACGAAGGCTATATTTACATAGTGGATCGCATTAAAGATGTGGTGAACACTGGCGGTGTTCTGGTTGCCAGCCGTGATGTGGAAGAAGCGCTCTATCAGCATGAATCCGTTGCGGAGGTTGCCGTTATCGGTGTGCCGGATGAGAAATGGATTGAAGCAATCTGCGCCGTTGTGGTTCTCAAAGAAGGCTACGCCGAAGATTCAGACGCCCTGATCAACCATGCTCGCGCACAACTGGCCAGTTTCAAAGTACCTAAGCACATACACTTTGTGGAGCAATTACCAAAGAATACTGCGGGCAAGCTGCTCAAACGAAAACTCAGGGAAGATCTCTCCTGAAACTCTCCTGAACCGGGCCCGCCCCTGCAACATAGGTTGCGGGCCCGGCGCCGTGAGCCTCCCTCAAATCCCGCCATACCCTCCTCATTCCTGAAGCACCGTTTGTTACAATCCATCGCAACCTAATGAAGCGTCTGGTTTATTTATTTCTCTGCACCGAAACGCCTGCAACTTTCCACTGAAAACTACTTTACGTTTACGTAAACTTTATCTAACCTTGCCTAAAAGAGGATATCACCATGATCGAAAAGCCAACGTTCAGTATCAGCGAGCTCGCCAACGAGTTCGATGTCACAACCCGTAGCATCCGGTTCTATGAGGATCAGGGCCTGCTGAAGCCGGCTCGTCGTGGGCAGACGCGAATCTTCAGCACCAAGGACAAAGTGCGTCTGAAGCTGATCCTGCGTGGCAAGCGCATGGGTTTTTCGCTAGCCGAAACAAAAGAGCTTTTCGATTTATGGGATGAAACCCCGACCGGTAACGAAAAACAGCTACTGAAAATGCTGACCATATTGAGCAAAAAGCGCGCTCATATGGAACAGCAGAAAAATGACATAGCCATGGCAGAAATGGAAATCGACACCGCCGAAGCCCGTTGCCGGGAAGCGCTTGCGGAACTGCAGAAAAAGAAAAAACAACAAGCCCCGGCCAATGATGAAACCAGCGAGATTACAGAACAACACTGAAATCACCGGACAACAGGCCCGGATTCGGTTTTGAAACACATACCTGGCAGAACAAAAGGCAATCAAACATGAAATCACAGTACTCAGAACTCAATTTCGGCCTCGGCGAAACCCTCGACATGCTGCGTGAGCAGACCAACAGTTTCGCCGCCACCGAAATAGCCCCCCGTGCCGAAGAGATTGATCGTAATAACGAATTTCCAATGGACCTGTGGAAAAAATTCGGCGACATGGGCCTGCTGGGTATTACTGTGGATGAAGCCTATGGCGGCTCCGGCATGGGTTATCTGGCACATGTGATTGCCGTGGAAGAAATCAGCCGCGCATCCGCCTCGGTTGGCCTGTCCTATGGTGCCCACTCCAACCTCTGCGTAAACCAGATACACCGGAACGGAACCGAAGAGCAAAAGCAGAAATATCTGCCCAAACTTGTCAGCGGCGAACACATCGGCGCCCTGGCCATGTCTGAGCCCAACGCCGGCTCCGACGTTGTCTCCATGAAACTCAGCGCCAGAGACGCCGGTGACCACTACGTGCTGAACGGCAACAAAATGTGGATCACCAACGGCCCGGACGCACACGTTTACGTTATCTACGCCAAAACCGACGTAAAAGCCGGCTCAAAAGGCATCACCGCCTTTATCGTCGAGCGCGATTACGAAGGCTTCAGCCGACACCAGAAACTGGACAAACTCGGCATGCGCGGCTCCAACACCTGCGAACTGGTGTTCGAAGACTGCAAGGTTCCGAAAGAAAACGTCCTCGGCACGGTGGGCGGTGGCGCCAAAGTACTCATGAGCGGCCTCGACTACGAACGTCTGGTCCTCTCCGGCGGCCCTCTGGGCATCATGCAGGCCGCCATGGACGTTGTGGTTCCTTACATCCGCGAACGCAAACAGTTCGGCCAGGCCATCGGCGAATTTGAACTGGTCCAGGGCAAGGTCGCGGACATGTACACCTTCATGAACACCGCCAAATCCTACGTGTACATGGTGGCGCAATCCGCCGACCGCGGCGAAACCACCCGCAAAGACTCCGCCGGTGCAATCCTTTATTCCGCCGAAATGGCCACCAAACTCGCGTTGGACGCCATCCAGCTGCTGGGGGGTAACGGCTACATCAACGAATACCCCACCGGTCGATTGCTGCGTGACGCCAAGCTTTATGAGATCGGTGCGGGCACTTCCGAAATTCGTCGCATGCTGATTGGCCGGGAATTGTTCCTGAATAACTAAGCAGTGGCTTCAAGCCAGACATCCGCCAAAGTGCATTAATTTTGGACGGCCAGCACCCAAGTAAGACGAGGGGCTGACGGGGTGTTGCTCCGGGAATGTTGGAGGCCAGGGATGGCCGGAAACAAGCGCACATGGATGTGCTCGTAGCGATTCCCGGAGCAACACCCCGCCAGCCCCGACGCCCCGAACCTCGAGGCCCGGAAAACATGACGATACTGCAAAGCAAAATTAACCCCCGCTCTGAAGAGTTTCAGGCAAAACAGGCCGCCATGGCAGAAGCCGTCGCAGATCTGCGGGAAAAAGTAGCTTCCATCCAGCAAGGCGGTGGCCCCTCCTACCAGGAACGCCACATTGCCCGCGGCAAACTCCTGCCAAGGGAACGCATCAACCGCCTGCTCGATGACGGCTCACCGTTTCTTGAAATCGGCCAGTTTGCCGCCTACAACGTCTACGATGAAGAAGTCCCCGCAGCGGGTGTGATCGCCGGCGTAGGCCGTGTGTCCGGCACCGAGTGCATGATCATCGCCAACGACGCCACCGTAAAAGGCGGCACCTATTACCCGCTTACGGTAAAAAAACACCTGCGGGCCCAGGAAATTGCTCTGGAAAACCGCCTGCCCTGCATCTACCTGGTAGACTCCGGCGGCGCCAACCTGCCCCGGCAGGACGAAGTCTTCCCGGACCGGGACCATTTCGGTCGCATCTTCTACAACCAGGCCCGCATGTCCGCTGATGACATTCCACAGATCGCCGTCGTCATGGGCCTGTGTACCGCCGGTGGCGCCTATGTGCCCGCCATGGCTGACGAATCCATTATCGTGCGCAACCAGGGCACCATCTTCCTGGCTGGCCCGCCACTGGTGAAAGCCGCCACTGGCGAAGTGGTTACCGCAGAAGACCTGGGCGGCGCAGACGTACACTGCAAAATCTCCGGCGTTGCCGACCATTATGCTGAAAACGACGCCCACGCCCTGGAAATCGCCCGGCGCTGCATCTCCAACCTTAACCGACGCAAACCGGTTGACGTAGAAATCCGCAAGCCCAAGGCACCGTTATACGACACTGAAGAAATATACGGCATTGTGGGCACCGACCTGCGCAAACAATTCAACGCGCGTGACGTCATTGCCCGCATCGTCGACGGCTCCGAGTTTGATGAATTCAAGCGCTACTATGGCCAGACCCTGGTCACCGGCTTTGCCCACATTCATGGCTACCCCGTGGGCATCATTGCCAACAATGGCATCCTGTTCAGCGAATCCGCCCAGAAGGGCGCACACTTCATTGAACTCTGCTGCCAGCGCAATATCCCGTTGCTGTTCCTGCAGAACATCACCGGTTTCATGGTCGGCCAGAAGTACGAAGCCGAAGGCATCGCCAAGCACGGCGCCAAAATGGTGATGGCCGTGGCCTGCGCCAACGTCCCCAAGATTACCGTTCTGATCGGCGGCAGTTATGGTGCGGGCAACTACGGCATGTGTGGCCGTGCCTACAGCCCCGACTTCCTGTGGATGTGGCCCAATGCCCGCATCTCCGTCATGGGTGGCGAACAGGCTGCCGGTGTTCTTGCCCAGGTTCGCCGTGAAGGCATGGAGCGCAAAGGCCAGGAATGGAGTGCCGAAGAAGAAGCCGCGTTCAAAAAGCCGATTACCGATACCTACGAGCACCAGGGCCACCCTTACTACGCCAGTGCCCGCCTGTGGGATGACGGTGTCATCGACCCGGCACAGACCCGGGAAGTGGTTGCCCTCAGCCTCTCTGCCACCCTCAACCGGCCCGCGAAGCCCACGCGCTTCGGCGTGTTCCGGATGTAACCGGGGAGATTGACCATGACAGATAGCAAAACTCAGCCTGAACAGCCTGAACAGACCGAACAGGAACCGGCAGTTCTCCTCAACCGACGCGCCGGGGGCGTGACCGAAATTGTGCTGAACCGGCCGGACAAGCGCAACGCCTTTGATGACGTGATCATTCAGCAACTGATCAGCGCCATCACCGAAGTCGACGCCGACACTGAAACCAGAGTGGTCATCCTGCGCTCCGAAGGCAAGCATTTCTCCGCCGGTGCCGACCTTGGCTGGATGCGCCGCATGGCAGACAACAGCCAGCAGGAGAATCTGGAGGATTCCCGCCAGCTTGCGCGCCTGATGGACTGCCTGAATCATCTCAGAAAGCCGGTTATCGGCCTGGTGCAGGGTGCGGCCTACGGCGGTGCTGTTGGCCTTGCCGCCTGCTGCGACATTGTCATTGCCACGGAGAAATCCAGCTTCTGCCTGAGCGAGGTAAAGCTTGGGCTGATTCCAGCGGTGATAAGCCCTTACGTTGTCCGTGCCATTGGCGAGCGTCAGGCCCGTCGCTTCTTTATTTCAGCGGAAGTGTTCAGCGCCCGGGAGGCCGAACAGTTCGGCCTGGTGCACATCGTCTGTGACGATATTGAAGCCATGAATGCCCGTTGCGACGAAATGCTGCAACAGCTTGCCAAGAATGGTCCCAAAGCCATGCAAGCCGCCAAAGATCTGGTGTTTGCGGTCAGCCACAAGCCCATCGACAGCGCCGTAATTGATGACACCGCGCACCGTATCGCTGATATCCGCGTAGGCGAAGAAGGCCAGGAAGGGCTGAGTGCCTTCCTGAACAAACGTCACGCCAACTGGATTCCGGAGAGCAACTGATATGTTCAGCAAAATCCTCATTGCCAACCGCGGTGAAATCGCCTGCCGGATCATCCAGACTGCTCATCGCATGGGTATCCGCTGCGTCGCAGTGTATTCCGATGCAGACGCCAATGCCCACCACGTAGCCATGGCGGACGAAGCCTTTCACATTGGCCCCGCCCCAAGCTCCGAAAGCTACCTGCGCGGTGAGAAAATCATTGAAGTCGCCAAACAAAGTGGCGCGCAGGCAATCCATCCGGGCTACGGGTTTCTTTCCGAGAACACGGATTTTGCCGAAGCCTGCGAGGCCAATAACCTGGTGTTTATAGGGCCGCCCTCCTCCGCCATTGCAGCCATGGGCTCCAAATCGGCCGCCAAAGCCATCATGGAGAAAGCCGGCGTACCTCTGGTGCCCGGATACCACGGCGACGACCAGAGTCCGGAAACCCTGCGTGCCGAAGCTGAAAAATGCGGCTTCCCGCTGCTGCTGAAAGCCGTCGCCGGTGGTGGGGGAAAAGGCATGCGTGTGGTTGAAAACATCGGCGAATTTGACGACGCCCTTGCCGCCGCCAGGCGCGAGGCCAAAAATGCCTTCGGCAACCCAGATATGCTGATCGAACGCTATCTCACCCAGCCGCGCCACGTTGAGATTCAGGTGTTCTGCGATCAGAGTGGCAAGGGTGTGTATCTGGCAGAGCGTGACTGCTCGGTCCAGCGCAGGCATCAGAAGGTTCTGGAAGAGGCCCCGGCACCGGGGCTGAGTGAAGAAACCCGCAAAGCCATGGGTGAAGCCGCAGTTAAAGCCGCCCAGGCCATCAACTACGTGGGCGCCGGCACCGTGGAGTTTCTTTACGATGTGGACGGCTCGTTCTTCTTCATGGAAATGAACACCCGCCTGCAGGTAGAACACCCGGTGACGGAAATGGTGACCGGCCAGGATCTGGTGGAATGGCAGTTAAAAGTGGCCTGGGGTGAGCCTTTGCCGCTGGAGCAGTCTCAGGTTAAAACCCGCGGCCATGCCCTGGAAGCCCGTATCTACGCCGAGGACCCGGATCAGGATTTCCTGCCCGCCACCGGTAACCTGCGCTATCTGAACACGCCTGACGAAAGTGCCCATGTGCGGGTGGACACCGGCGTGATCGAGGGCGACGACATCAGCATTCACTACGACCCGATGATTGCCAAACTGATCGTTTGGGACGAGACCCGTGATCAGGCCATCAACCGTATGGTTCAGGCTCTGGAGCATTACCGGATTGCCGGCGTCAAAACCAACATTCGTTTCCTGCACGCGCTGGCTGATTCACAACCCTTCCGGGAAGCGGACCTGACCACCGGCTTTATCGACAGCCATCGCGAATTGCTATTCCCGAAATCAAAACTGGACATTCATAAAGCGCTGGTTCTGGCCGCAGGCTTTGTACTGGAAGAACGCAAATCCACGGAAGTCATCAGCACAGACCCCTGGTCGCCGTTCGGCCGCCGCAACAGCTGGCGCCTGAACTCGGAATACGCCCAGCCCCTGCAGTTGCAGGTGGGAGATGATATCCACGAACTGAAGATTCTTGAGCGTGATGATAACTATCAGGTGTTTGTGAATGGCAGCGTATACGGCCTCACTGCAAAACTTGATGACGACTACCTGCAGGCGGTCATTAATGGCCACCGTATCAGCATTCACGGTAACCTGCACAACGACCGACTGGTCCTCTTCTACGAAGGCGATACCTTCCAGTGCACTCTGTACCGGGAAAATTATGTCTCTGAAGACATGGCGGCCGATGGCGGTCTCAACGCACCCATGAATGGCGCTATCGTGGCGGTACAGGCCAGGGTCGGCGACGCTGTTACTGCGGGGCAGACGCTGGTCATTATGGAGGCCATGAAAATGGAGCATGCCATCAAGGCGCCAGCCGATGGTGTTGTCTCCGGGATATTCTTCTCCGAGGGCGAACAGGTATCTGAAGGCGCCGAACTGATTGCCATTGAAGTCGCAGACGAAAACACAGAGGAGGCAGGTTGATGACCTTTCCCAAACAGGTGCGGCTGGTAGAAATGAGCCCCCGGGACGGCCTGCAAAACGAGGCAGGCCCGGTGATTGCCACAGGCATCAAAACCGGGCTGATCGACCGGCTTGCGGATTGCGGCCTGACGCACATCGAATCCGCCAGCTTTGTCTCGCCCAAGTGGGTGCCACAAATGGGCGATGCCTCTGAGGTGATGGCGGGTATCAAACGCAAGCCCGGCGTGCGTTACTCTGTGCTCACTCCCAACCTCAAAGGCTTCGAGAATGCTTTGGCGGCGGGCGTGGATGAAGTGGCTGTTTTTGGGGCTGCTTCAGAATCCTTCAGCCAGAAGAACATCAACTGTTCCATCGCTGAAAGCCTGGAACGTTTCCGCCCGGTGATCGAAGCGGCACAAAAACACAACATTCCGGTGCGCGGCTATGTCTCCACGGTGCTGGCGTGCCCCTACGAGGGTGACATTGCGCCTGAGCAAGTGGCAAAAGTTGCCAAAGACCTGGCCGACATGGGCTGCTATGAAATTTCTCTGGGCGATACCATTGGTCAAGGCACGCCACTGAAAGCCAAGCGTATGCTGGAGGTGGTGGCAAAACAGGTGCCTGTTGAACGCCTGGCCGCGCATTTTCACGACACCTACGGCCAGGCCCTGGCGAATCTCTACGCGGTGCTGGAAGAAGGTGTGGCAGTTATCGACGCTTCAGTCGCTGGCCTTGGCGGTTGCCCTTATGCAAAAGGCGCATCCGGGAACGTCGCCACTGAAGACGTACTCTACATGCTCAATGGCCTGGGCATCAGCACAGGCGTGGACCTCAACAAACTGGTGGCTACCGGTGAGTGGATCAGCAACCAGCTCAAACGACACAACGGCTCAAAGGTGGGCCAGGCTCTTAAATCCTGAGGATCTGACATGACCAAAAACAAAGATGTTGTCGCCCTGGATCTTCCTGTACCGGACATGAAAGACCTTCCTGATGACGTCAGGAAATATTTCGAAATCTGTCTGGAAAAGCTGGGGATGGTCCCTAACGTTCTCACGGCATTCAGCCAGAACCTCAAACAGCTGGATGGCTTTACCCGCTTCTATAATGAACTGATGATGGGTGAAAGCGAGCTCAGCAAGCTGGAGCGGGAAATGGTTGCGGTGGTGGTTTCCTCCGAGAACAAATGTTTCTACTGCCTGGTAGCCCATGGCGCCGCTGTGCGTGTTCTGAGCGGCGACCCCGTATTGGGCGAGCACCTGGTGATGAATTATCGCTCCGCAAAACTTGATAAGCGCCAGCGTGCCATGCTGGATTTCGCCTCCCACCTCACCCGTTCACCGGCAACGGTTGCAGAGGAGGAAGTGCAGGCGCTGCGGGATGCGGGCTTTAGTGACCGCGGCATCTGGGATCTGAGCAATGTGATCGGTTTTTATAACATGTCCAACCGGGTCGCAATTGCAAGCGATATGCGCCCGAATCCGGAATACCATAGCCAGAGCCGTTAACCGACTCAACAAATCCCAGACCTCGACGACAAAAACAAATGGAGGCAGACAATGAACCAGACTCTTCCAAGCTACACCAGCGGTACCTCCGAAACACCACTGCTGGGCATGACCATCGGCGAAATGCTTGATCGCACCGCTGATAAATATCCCGATACCGAAGCCCTGGTGTGCCTGCATCAGGACATTCGCTGGACTTACAAAGAGTTCGTTGCCAAGGTCAACGAAGCAGCACGGGCTTTTCTCGCCATTGGCGTCAAACGTGGTGACCGCGTGGGCATCTGGGCACCCAACCGCTACGAGTGGACGGTTACCCAGTTTGCCACCGCCAAAGTGGGCGCCATTCTGGTCAATATCAACCCGGCCTATGGCATGCACGAACTGGAATACGCCATGAACCTGGCGGGCATCAGCGTGCTGGTAACTGCAGACAGCTTCAAAGCCTCTGACTACCGAAAAACACTTTATGAACTGGCACCTGAACTGAAAGCCAGCACTCCAGGCAAGATCAAGTCCCAGCGGCTTTCCGATCTGCGTGCGGTGATCAACCTGGATACAGAAAAGCACGCCGGCATGTGGAGCTGGGAAGAATTTACCGGCTTTGCCCGCAAAGCCAGCCAGGAAGAAGTGGACAAGGTGCAGAGCGAGCTTCAGTTCGATGACCCCATCAACATCCAGTTCACCTCGGGTACAACCGGTAATCCCAAAGGCGCTACCCTCACCCATCACAACATCCTGAACAACGGATTCTTTGTGGGTGAAAGCCAGCTTCTGACCGAGAAAGACCGGCTGGTTATTCCCGTGCCCCTTTACCACTGCTTCGGCATGGTCATGGGCAACCTGGGCTGCATCACCCACGGCTCCACCATGATTTACCCGGGCGAGGGCTTTGAGCCCAAAGCGGTTCTGCAGGCTGTCCATCAAGAAAAGGCCACGGCACTCTATGGTGTGCCTACCATGTTCATCGCAGAACTGGCCGAGCCGGAATTCGAATCCTACGATCTCTCAACCCTGCGCACCGGCATCATGGCGGGTTCCATCTGCCCGGCAGAGGTGATGAAGAAGGTCAACGGCAAGATGAACATGAAAGAAGTTCAGATCGCCTACGGCATGACCGAAACCAGCCCGGTATCCACGCAAACCAGTTCCCTCGATCCGTTCGAAAAGCAGGTAACCACCGTGGGCCGGACCCAGCCCCACTTGGAAACCAAAATCGTTGACCCGGGAACCGGTAACGTACTGCCCCGTGGCGAAATTGGCGAGCTGTGTACCCGCGGCTACAGCGTGATGCTGAAGTACTGGAACAACGAAGAAAAAACCCGGGAAGCCATCGACGCCTCCGGCTGGATGCATACAGGCGACTTGGCCACCATGGACGAAGAAGGCTATATCCAGATTGTTGGTCGCATCAAGGACATGGTGATTCGTGGCGGTGAGAACATCTACCCGAAAGAGGTGGAGGAATTCCTTTACACCCACCCTTCCATTGAGGAAGTTCAGGTAACCGGTATTCCCGATGAAAAGTATGGCGAAGAGCTGATTGCCTGGGTAAAACTGCGCCCCGATGCAGACCCGGTGGATGCCGACGACCTGATGGCCTTCTGCAAAGGCAAGATCGCCCACTTCAAGATCCCCCGGAACTACAAATTCGTGGATGAATTCCCGATGACAGTGACCGGCAAGATCCAGAAGTTCAAGATGCGGGAAATTTCCATTGAGGAAATGGGGCTGAAATAAAAAGCCTGCACACCTCCCATCTCCGAGCCCCGGTACTCATCGCTGAGCCCGGGGCTTTTTTTGCCTTTGAAAACCTGCCTGACTACTGCAAACTGTGCGGCTACCGATCTGACGCGCAACAACAATCACAACAGGACTTAACCCCATGAGCAGCCCCAAACCCAGCACCATCCGCGTTGGCAGACGCTATCGTGAAAACCGCCTGAACGGTCCCTACGATGCCATTATTATCGGCTCCGGCATCGGCGGCCTGACTGCCGCTGCCTGCATGAGCAAAATGGGCAAAAAGGTTCTGGTTCTTGAACAGCACTACACCGCCGGCGGCTTCACCCACAGCTACGACCGGAACGGCTACGAGTGGGATGTAGGCGTGCACTATATTGGCGACATGGGTGCAGATCACACCATGGCCAGGCGGTTGTTCGATTACATCACCGACGGCCAACTGCATTGGGCACCGATGGATGCACATTACGACCGTATTTTCCTAGGGGACAAACACGTGGATCTGGTTGCCGGACCCGATGCATTCCGGGCGGAACTGATCAAAGCGTTCCCGGAAGAGGAAAAAGCCATCGACACCTATATGGATTACCTGCGTCAGGTTTCCAAGGCCATGCCGGGCATCGTGCTGGGCAAGGTTCTGCCAGATCTGGCTGCCGGCCCGCTGAGCATGCTCACCAAGCGCCGGGCTCCGGAGTTTCTCAACAAACCTACCCGCGAGGTGCTGGAGGGCATTACCGGTAACCAGGAACTGATCGCCGTGCTTACCGGCCAGTGGGGCGACAACGGCCTGCCACCGGCACAGTCCAGCTTCATTATTCACTCGCTGATCGCGCGCCATTACCTGCACGGTGGCTACTACCCGATTGGCGGTGCTTCTGAAATGGCAAAGACCATCATTCCGGTGGTACAGCAAAGCGGCGGTGAAGTATTCACATACGCCGATGTAACCAGCCTTCTGATCGAGAAGGGCAAGGCTGTAGGTGTCCGCATGGCCGACGGCGCCGAGATACGCTCACCACTGGTTATCAGCAACGCCGGCGTGTTCAACACCTTCAACAAGCTGCTGCCCAAAGATGCGCCAGAATGGCGCTACTATCAAGACAAGCTGAAAACCGTTAAACGCTCCATGGCCAGCAACTGCCTGTATATCGGCCTGCAGGATACCGCCGAGAATCTGGGGCTGCCAAAAACCAATTACTGGATTTACCCTGGCCCGAATTACGAGAAGCAGATACAGGACTTCATGGACGACCCCGAGGCCAACGACATACCGCTGACCTATATTTCGTTTCCTTCTGCCAAAGACCCCAGTTTTTCCGAGCGCTACCCTGGCCGCGCCACCATCGAGATCGTGGCACCCGGCCCGTTTGAGTGGTATGAAGAATGGGCCGACAAACCCTGGGGCAAGCGCGGTGACGATTACGAAGCCAAGAAAGAGGAATACGCCCAGCGCCTGCTTGCGAAACTGTATGAAAAATTCCCGCATCTGGAAGGCAAGGTGGATTACTACGAACTGTCCACGCCCCTTTCCACCGACTACTTCTGCCGCTACAGCGAAGGGGAGATCTACGGTCTGGACCATACCCCTGACCGCTTCGAACTGGACTGGCTGAAACCCAAAACCCGCATCCCCGGCCTATACCTCACCGGCCAGGACATCATGACCTGCGGCGTAGTAGGCGCCATGCTGGGTGGCCTGCTGACGACCATTGCCGTAAGCGGCTTAAAGGGTCTGCCGCTTGCGAAGAAGATGTTTGCAGGCTAGTTGCTATTGCCGGACTCCGTCGCCGCTGACATGATCAGTGTGATAACCAAGAGAGCGAGGCGCCGGGCAAAACAACATGAACAGCTTCAGACAATATTTTGGCCGGTTTTTGGAACTACGCCGAAACAGCAACCTGTTTCGGCGTCGAGCCATTCTTGAGTCGCTGTCACGAAGCAAACGCAGCGAGCGGCTCTCAGATACGCTAAACCGCCGACTGGTGGACCAGGCCCGGAGCAATCTGCCGGATCTGCTCACCCATTTCGGCACCTCGACTCAGGGCCTGAGCGACTCAGAGGCAGAGGCCTTGCGCCAGCAATATGGTCTGAACGAGCTGGGGCACGAAGGGCCAGTGCCGTGGTGGCGGCATCTGTGGCTGAGTTACAACAACCCGTTCAACCTGCTCCTGACGCTTCTGGCGCTGGTGTCGTATTTCACCAACGATCTGCCGGCGACCGCTGTAATCAGCACAATGGTGGTGCTGGCCACGTTAATCCGTTTTTTTCAGGAGCGCCGCTCAAACCGTGCAGCGCTGACGCTCAAAGAGCAGGTCAGCAATACTGCAAGCGTGCGCCGGCGCATTGAGCAGGCTGCTGCGGAACAGGATCCCGCAGCACCGGCTGTAACAAGCGAAATCGTTGAGATTCCTTTCAAGCAATTGGTTCCGGGTGACATCATCACACTATCGGCAGGCGACATGATTCCGGCGGACTGTCGGATAATGACGGCAACAGATTTGTTTGTGGGCCAGTCAGCCCTGACCGGAGAGTCGCTGCCCGTGGAAAAGTTTGCACTCCCGGGCTCTGAATCGGGTTCGGCGATGGAAATGGCCAACCTGGCATTTATGGGCACCAATATTATTTCAGGTGCCGCCAGCGCCTTGGTGTTGGCCACAGGCAACGATACCTATTTCGGCACTCTGGCTACCCGCGTTACCCGTGCCAGCGGTAAAGCCGATGCCAATGCATTTCAGGTTGGCGTAAATAAGGTCAGTTGGCTGCTGATTCGCTTCGCCCTGGTGATGGTACCTCTGGTGCTGCTCATCAACGGTTTTACCAAGGGCGACTGGCCCGAGGCGTTCCTGTTTGCACTGTCGGTGGCGGTCGGGCTTACGCCGGAAATGCTGCCGATGATTGTCACCTCCACATTGGCACGCGGCGCGGTGGTCCTGTCGCGGCAGAAGGTGATTGTGAAACACCTGGATGCGATTCAGAGTTTCGGTGCCATGAACCTGCTGTGCACCGACAAAACCGGCACGCTCACACAGGACAAGATTGCGCTGGAACGCCATACCGATGTGTCCGGTCGTGCGTCCGATGAGGTGCTGGGCTTTGCCTACCTCAACAGCTATTTCCAGACCGGGCTGAAGAACCTGCTGGACCGCGCGGTGCTGGAGCATGTGGAGCTGAAAACCGAGATGCGCCTCGCCGAGCATTACCGCAAGATTGATGAAATTCCCTTCGATTTTGAACGTCGCCGAATGTCAGTGGTGGTATCCGAGCGTGAACATCACCACGAGCTGATCTGTAAAGGCGCAGTGGAGGAGATGTTCGGTGTATGCACCCAGGTGCGGTATGACGGCAAGACCTACCCGCTGGATGCGGACGCACGGCAGCGTCTGCTGCAAATCACCCAGAGACTGAACGAAGAAGGTCTGAGGGTGGTAGCCGTCGCCATGAAGGAAATCCCGCCGCATCAGACTGTCTACTCAAAAGCGGACGAATGCGATTTGACGTTGATCGGATACGTTGCGTTTCTCGATCCACCCAAGGAATCCACAGCACCTGCTCTTGAGGCACTGGCGGCCCACGGCGTGGTTGTGAAGGTGCTCACTGGCGATAATGAACTGGTTACGGCTGAAGTCTGCCGTCAGGTGGGGCTGAAGAGTGATGGGTTGCTGCTAGGCACGCAGGTTGATGCCCTGGATGACTCGGCACTGGCAATCGCTGTCGAGGAAAACACTATTTTTGCCAAACTCTCGCCGCTGAACAAGGAGCGCATCGTTCGCTGCTTGCGGGATAATGGGCACGTTGTTGGCTTTATGGGCGACGGCATCAACGATGCGCCTGCGTTGCGTGCAGCCGACATTGGCATTTCGGTGGATGGCGGTGTGGACATCGCCAAGGAAGCAGCCGACATCATTCTTCTGGAACGCAGCCTGATGGTGCTGGAAAAAGGTGTAATTGAAGGCCGAAAAACCTTCAGTAATATGCTGAAATACATTCGTATGGCGGCCAGCTCCAACTTCGGTAATGTTTTTTCAGTATTGATCGCCAGTATCTTCCTTCCCTTTCTGCCGATGTTGCCTCTGCACTTACTGGTGCAGAACCTGCTATACGATATTTCGCAGATTGCCATCCCTTTCGACACTGTGGATGCCGAGCTTGTCAGCCAGCCACTGGCATGGAACCCTGAAGGCATAGGTCGTTTCATGCTGTTTTTTGGCCCCATCAGCTCCGTGCTCGACGTCGTCACCTTCGCCGTCATGTGGTACGTGTTCGAGGCCAACGCCACTGAACATCAGTCGCTGTTCCAGTCCGGCTGGTTCGTTGTTGGTCTGCTGACGCAGACACTGATCGTACATATGATCCGCACGCCCAAAATCGCGTTCATTGAAAGCCGCGCCGCCTGGCCTCTGATATCTGCAACACTGATCATTATGGCCATAGGCATATTTCTGCCGATGGGCCCGCTGGCCGACTATTTCAAGTTACAGCCACTGCCCTGGCCTTATTTTGTGTGGCTTCTGGGAATCCTGTTCAGCTATGCCTTGCTGACATCGCTGATGAAGCGCTACTACATAAGGCGCTTTGGCTGGCAATAAGCACACGAGGAGGAATTATGAAAACCATCGGACTAATCGGCGGAGGCCGTTATTCCGGGGTGCGCCGGGACCGGCTTGTTGATCGACGCTTCCGATACGGGTGTTGCGCTTTACGACACAACGGAAATTCACGCAAATCAGGGCTATTAGCCGGGCACTGTGGGGGCCTGCCCCTGAAATCACCAGACCCTCATACGTATAACCCCCGCACACCCTCGTCAGATTTTTGTGGCGCCCCCCGCATTCTCGTGATAAATATCGCGCGAATACGGTCGGTCCATTAAGCAGCCAGCTCGACCACCGTTTCCAGGACAAGCCTCAAAGGAGCCGCATCCGCGGCCTTCCCTCAGCAGACCTGCACAACACCGCGTGCGTCCTGCACGCTTTGTATCCATCCCTTTTCAGTGAGGGACGTAATCCAATGTTCAAGTTGTGTAAGCCACAGGCGCTGGCCGCCTCCGTTGCTCTGTCTCTGTGTGCCTCTTCCGCAATCGCGGCGGAAGAAGTGCGTGTGTATAACTGGTCCGACTACATCGCCGAGGACACCCTGGCGAAGTTCACCAAAGAAACCGGCATAAAGGTTGTTTACGACGTTTACGACAGTAACGAGGTGCTGGAAGCCGCGCTGCTGTCTGGCCGCTCCGGCTACGACCTGGTGGTGCCTTCCAACCACTACGTTGCCAAGCAGATCTCCGCCAAGGCCTTTGTGGCACTGGATCACACCAAACTGCCCAACATGGTCAACCTGAACCCGGACCTGATGGCCCAGCTGGAAAAAGTGGACCCGGGCAGCCAGTTCTCCATCCCCTATCTGTGGGGAACCAACGGCTACGGCTACAACGCTGGCCGCATCCAGAAAATACTGGGCGACACCGCCCCCACCGATTCCTGGGCCCTGGTGTTTGACCCGGAAGTAACGGCCAAACTGGCCGAAGGCGGCTGTGGCATTGCCATGCTGGATTCCGGTGAAGAAATGGTGCGGGCCGCCATGGCCTACGCAGGCCTGGACCCGAACAGCAACAAGGCCGAGGACATCAAAAAGGGTGGCGACGTGATCAAGGCCGTGCGGCCGAACATCACCTACTTCCACTCCTCCCGCTACATTGGCGATCTGGCTAATGGCGACCTGTGCGTGGCTGCCGGCTATTCCGGCGACATTCTGCAGGCGGCTGCCCGTGCCGAGGAAGCAAAGAACGGTAACGAAATCCGCTACACCATCCCCAAAGAGGGCGCGGTGTTGTGGTTCGATATGATGACCATCCCTGCCGGCGCACCGAACGTTGAGAATGCCCACAAGCTGATCAACTTTCTGATGCAGCCGGAAATCATCGCGGAGGTGACCAACTATGTGTGGTACGCCAACCCGAACAAGGCAGCCGATGAATTTGTGGATGCAGAAATCCTTAACGACACCAGCATCTACCCCACGGATGATGTGATGAAAAAGCTCTACATCATGGAAGGTCGGCCTCAGGACACTCAGCGCCTGATGACCCGCACCTGGACCAGTGTGAAGTCCGGGCGTTAAGGGCGTGGTTAACGGCATCAACACCTCCGCGAAAGCGGAGGTGTTACTCAGTATTCGTGGCGTATCAAAAAGCTTTGACAGCACACTGGCGGTGGATGACGTAAACCTGGACATCCACAAGGGCGAGATATTCGCGCTTCTGGGCGGCTCCGGCTCTGGCAAGTCCACACTGCTGCGTATGCTGGCTGGCTTTGAGACCCCAGACGGCGGCCGCATCGTACTGGACGGTCAGGATATAACCGCCCTGCCCCCCTATCTGCGCCCGACCAACATGATGTTTCAGTCCTACGCACTGTTCCCGCACATGACCGTGGAGCAGAACATCGCCATGGGCCTGAAACAGGACAAGCTGCCAAAGGACGAGATTCGCGATCGCGTGGCGGCCATGCTCAAGCTGGTAAAAATGGAGCCCTACGCCAAGCGTCGGCCCCAGCAGCTTTCCGGTGGCCAACAGCAGCGGGTTGCACTGGCTCGCTCACTGGCAAAACGCCCCAAACTGCTGCTTCTGGATGAGCCTATGGGTGCGCTGGATAAAAAGCTGCGCACAGAAATGCAGCTTGAGCTGGTGGATATTCTGGAAAAAGTGGGCGCCACTTGCCTGATGGTGACCCACGATCAGGAAGAGGCCATGACCATGGCCAGCCGCATTGCCATTATGTCCTTTGGACAGATTGCGCAGGTGGGCTCACCCATCGATATTTACGAAAGCCCGAACAGCCGCATGACGGCAGAGTTTATTGGCTCGGTGAATATCTTTGAGGCCAGCATCGAGGAAGACAACTCCGACAGTATCCTGTTATCCAGTGGGCTTCTCGATGCACAGGTATTTATTGATCGCGGCGTAACCACTCCGGCGGAAAACACCAACACGCTGATAGCCCTGCGCCCGGAGAAAATCTACCTGACGCCCGACAAGCCCGAAGGTGAGTTCAACTGGAGCCAGGGTACGGTGGAGAACATCGCGTACCTGGGCGACATCACCTCGTACTACGTGAAGCTGGCCAGCGGCAAACGTGTGCAGGCCACCATGGCGAACGTGGAGCGCCGTGGTGAACGGCCAACCTGGGGCGACAGTGTGTTCGTTTCCTGGGAAGCCTCCAGCCCCATCCTGCTTTGGAATTAATGCCATGAACGGGAATCCGGTTCCTGCGCCTTTGACGGCGCGGGTGCGTACCTTGCTGTTCCACCGCCGGGTGCTGTTTGGCATTCCGTTCGTGTGGCTGTTGCTGTTCTTTCTGCTGCCGTTCGCGCTGATCCTGAAAATCAGCCTGACCTCGGCTGTTATGGCCATACCGCCTTACGAGCCGGTGTTCCGGGTGGCCGAGAACACTCTGTCGGTGGTGGTGAACTTCGGTAACTACCTGTTCCTGCTGTCCGACAGCCTGTACGTAGCAGCTTATTGGGGCTCGGTAAAAACCGCCTTTATGGCTACGGTTGCCTGCCTGCTGATCGGCTACCCCATGGCCTATGCCATGGCTCGGGCACCAAAGCACTGGCAACTGGTGTTTTTGCTGCTGGTTATGCTGCCCTCATGGACCTCGTTCCTGATTCGGGTTTACGCCTGGATGGGCATTCTCGGCAATCAGGGGTTGCTGAACAGCTTATTGCTCTGGCTGGGGCTGATCGACGAACCGCTGAAAATGCTGAACACCAACTTTGCGGTGATTCTGGGCATTACCTATGCCTATCTGCCGTTTATGGTGCTGCCCATTTTTACCAACCTGGTGAAGCTGGACCTGCGCCTGCTGGAAGCCGCATCAGACCTGGGCTGCCGCAGCCTTACCACTTTCTGGGCTATTACCCTGCCTTTATCCAGGGCCGGCATTCTGGCGGGCTGCATGCTGGTATTCATCCCTGCTGTGGGCGAGTTTGTGATCCCTGAACTGTTGGGCGGCCCGGATACGCTGATGATCGGTAAGGTCTTGTGGGAAGAGTTCTTCAACAACCGCGACTGGCCTGTGGCCTCGGCTCTGGCCATTGTCATGCTGGCACTGCTGTTGGTGCCGATTATATTGTTCCACCGCTTCCAGAGCCGGGAGATGTCGAAGAATGGTTAACGCTCGTGGCATCAGCTTTTCAAAAATCATGCTGATTCTGGGCCTGCTGTTTCTGTACCTACCCATGTTTGTGCTGATCGTGTATTCGTTCAACGCATCCCGGCTGGTCTCTGTGTGGGCCGGTTTTTCCACCCACTGGTACAGCGCCCTGTTTGAAGACCAGCAGATACTGTCGGCCGTGTGGATGAGTCTTAAAATCGCCTTCTATTCAGCCAGTATGGCCGTGTGCCTGGGCACCCTGTGTGCGTTTGTGATCACCCGGTTCAAACGCATGCGTGGGCGAACTCTGCTGTCTGGCATGATTACCGCCCCTCTGGTTATGCCGGAAGTCATCACTGGCTTGTCTCTCTTGCTGCTGTTTGTTCAGCTGGCAGAACTCACCGGCTGGCCAGCGGATCGTGGCATGGTGACCATCTGGTTTGCCCACACCACCTTCTGCAGTGCCTATGTGGCGGTGGTTGTGAGCGCACGATTGCAAGAGGTGGATCGTTCCATTGAGGAAGCCGCCATGGATCTGGGCTGCACACCCCTGAAGACATTTTTTGTGGTCACCCTGCCGGTGATTGCCCCTGCCCTGGTATCCGGATGGTTACTGGCGTTCACCCTGTCGCTGGACGACCTGGTGATTGCCAGCTTTGTATCCGGCCCCGGCTCCACCACCTTGCCCATGGTGGTGTTCTCGTCGGTACGCATGGGGGTATCACCAAAGATCAACGCGCTGGCCACGCTGATTATTCTCACGGTATCCCTGGTGGCGTTTATCGCCTGGTACGTGATGCGCAGAAACGAAAAAAGGCGCCGCAGCGGGCGCCTTTCCTGAGCGGGAAAATCAGGCCTCCTTGCGATCCCGAACCGTCTGAACCCATTTGTAGAAGATGGGCACCAGAAGCGTTCCCAGAACCGTTGCTGCAATCATGCCGCTCAGCACCGTGACACCCAGGCTGACACGGCTGCCTGCCCCGGCACCGGTGGCAAACACCAGTGGAAGAACACCCAGCACAAACGACAGGGCGGTCATCAGTACCGCCCTGAACCGCAACACAGCCGCCTTGTTCGCCGCCTCTGTAGCAGTCATCCCGGATTTGCGTAGCTGCATGGCAAATTCAACAATCAGAATGGCCGTTTTGGTGGACAGCCCGATCAGCAGTACCAACCCCACCTGCGCATAAATATTGTTAGCGAGACCGGTTAGCCAAAGGCCCGCCAGCGCACCAAATATGGCGATGGGCACCGCGCCAATAACGGCAATGGGCAGTGCCCAGCTCTCATACTGTGCCACCAGAAACAGATACACGAATACAATCGCCAGCAGGAAGATCACTATGGCCAGGTTGCCCGCCTGTATTTCCTGCAGGCTCTGCCCGGACCAACTGAACTCATACCCTTGCGGCAGCTTTTGCGAAAGCTCTTCCATGGCTTTGACGGCATCACCACTGGCAAAGCCCGGTGCCGCTTCGCCGGAAATGGTCACCGACCGCTTCAGGTTGAAGTGGGCGATGCTGGAAGGTCCCAGAACCGGTTTCAGCGTGGCCAGTGTGGAGAGCGGCACCATGTCGCCATCCCGATTGCGAACGGAGTAATAGGAAAGATCCTCCGGTCCCTGCCGGAACTCCCCCTCAGCCTGCAACTGCACCCGGTAGTTTTTGCCGAAGAGGGTGAAATCATTCACGTACAACGAGCCAAGCTGGGCCTGCAGTGTGGAGAAAATATCCGAGAGCTGAATACCCAGGGCCTTTGCCTTGTTGCGGTCCACCTCCAGCAGATACTGGGGAATGTTGGCCCGGTAGGTACTGTATACCCGCGACAGGTCTTTTCGCTGGTTTGCCTCAAAGATCAGCCCGTTCATCACCTGCGTAAGCTCGGAAACATCGCGGCCCAGGTTGTCCTGCAGGCGGTAATCGAAGCCAGCAGCAACGCCAATCCCGGGAATAGGTGGTGCATTGAATACCATGATCTGGGCTTCCGGTATGGTCGCAAGGCGACCATACATGCGGGGCACAGTTACGCCGAGGCCAAGCTCTGGCCCCTCCCGCTCAGACCAGTCCTTGAGCACCACTATGCCCAGGCCATTATTGGAACCGGCGCCGCTCATCAGCGAGAAACCCGAAATCGAAATAAAATCGGTAACGGCGGGGTCGTCGAGTATCATTTCCGTTACCTTCTCAAGCACCACATCGGTGCGTTGCTGGGATGCAGCAACCGGGAGTTGCACATCCACGAACAGAAAGCCCTGATCTTCCGGCGGCACAAACGCCAGGGGCACTGATTTGAACAGCCCGGCGCTGACACCCAGTATGGCAAGCAGTGCAATGCCCACCAGAATGCCCTTGCGAAGAAGCCTCGATACCAGCCCGGAGTAGCCTTTTGTACCGAAAGAAATCAACCGATCCACAGGCCGCATCCACCCGATGGTGTTCTTGCCGCCATGGCCCAGCAAGGTGGCGCACAGTGCAGGGCTGAGCGTAAGTGCGTTAATGGATGAAATAATAACCGCGACAGAGATGGTGACAGAGAACTGCTGGTAAAGTTTACCCGTTATACCCGGCATAAAGGCCACAGGCACAAACACCGCCAGTAACACCAATGTGGTCGCAACGATAGGCCCGGTGACCTGGCCCATGGCTTTTTCCACCGCCTCCTTGATCGGCAGCTTTTCCTCTTCAAGGATGCGTTCAACGTTCTCCACCACCACAATGGCATCGTCCACCACAATGCCAATCGCCAGCACCAGGCCAAACAGCGTGATGATGTTTATCGAATACCCCATCACCGCCATAATTGCAAAGGTGCCAATCAGGGAGACAGGTATCGCGATGGCAGGAACCAGGGTTGCGCGAAAGCTCTGCAAAAACAGGAACACCACCAGGATAACCAGCGCAACAGCCTGGATCAGGGTGATGGCCACCTCTCTGATGGACCGGCTGATAAACTCAGTGGAATCAAACAACACGCTGTGGGAGACACCATCGGGGAAGCTTTTGGCAAACTCGTCCACCGTGTCTTTTACCCTGCCGGCAACGTCCAGTGCGTTAGCATCCGGCAACTGGTAGATGACCACAAATGCGGTGTCCTGATTGTTCAGCTTGGCAGTGGAAGTGTAGGAACGGGACCCCAGCTCAATACGGGCAACATCGTTCAGGCGTAAAAAACCTCCGCCCGGTTTTGCCCGGATAATCGTCTGGGCAAATTCGTCCGGATCCGTCAGGCGCTCCCTGCTTTGAATGCTGTAAACAAATTGCTGGCCTTCGGGAACCGGCTCCTGACCCAACTTGCCTGCGGCCACAATCTGATTCTGCTCCTGCAGTGCTGCAACAATTTCCGCAACGGTCACTCCCAACGACTTCATACGCCGTGGGTCAAGCCAGATACGCATGCTGTAGTCTTTCGCGCCCATGACCTCGGCCGAAGCAACACCGGGCACTCTCCCCAGAGTCTCAATCAGGTTGCTGGAGGCGTAGTTGCTCAAAAATACGGCGTCCAGAGTCGGCCGGTCTGACACAAGGTTAATACCCATCAGCATGTTGCCGGTTTGCTTGCTGACCGTAACCCCTTGTCGCCGGACTTCCTGGGGCAGGAAGGGTTCGGCCAGCGCCACCCGGTTTTGCACGTTTACCTGGGCAATATCGGTATCGGTGCCGCTCTCGAAT
>JACDJA010000452.1_pt1 | contig 47698 bp, 34 predicted proteins | sample 7449241 | NCBI WGS metagenome assembly JACDJA01 (sample SAMN14253289, study PRJNA609438) | sludge metagenome | isolation source: initial anaerobic sludge | collected 2018-12-20 | reverse complement strand
GATTTAAAAATTGATAAACTCGATGGATTTATTTTGGTGCAGGTTCTTAAAGATAAACTTGATACCAATATTGCCCCTACGTTAAAATCGGAGATTGTGCTGTTGGCCGGCAATGGTGAGAAAAACATCCTTTTGGACCTGAGCAAAAGCAGTTATTGCGATTCATCGGGATTAAGTGCTATTCTTGTGGCCAACCGGTTGTGTAAAAATGCCGATGGTGTTTTTGTGCTCTCCGGTCTGCAGCCGGCTGTGGAGCGGTTAATATCCGTCTCCCAGTTAGACTCGGTGCTTAATATTGCACCCACCACCGACGATGGCATGCAGATGATGAGACAAGCTTTGGGAAAAAACAATAATTAATGACCTTTTCTATTACTGTTCTTGGCAGTAATTCGGCACTTCCCACATCAGAAAGAAACCCTACCGCTCAGGTGCTCAATGTATCTGAGCGGTTTTTTTTGATCGATTGCGGGGAAGGAACCCAATTGCAATTGCGTAAAAACAGAGTGCGGTTTGGCCGTATTAACCACATCTTTATCTCTCATTTACATGGAGACCATGTGTATGGGCTTCCCGGGCTCATCTCTACCTTTGGGTTACTGGGACGTACCTGCGATCTGCATATTTATGCCCATCCCGATCTTGAAACGCTTCTGACACCGAACATCGTCTATTTTAACCCTCATTTGCCCTATAAGGTGATTTTTCACCCCATTTTAAACGATGAAGTGAGAGTTATTTATGAAGATGATAAGATCATTGTTACCACCTTTCCGCTGATTCATAGAGTGCCTACCGTGGGCTTCGTTTTCAGGGAGAAGGCTTTTGAGCGCACTGTGAATAAAGCGATGACCGATTTTTACGGAGTGCCTTTAAAGCGACTGCCCGAAATAAAGCGAGGCAAAGATTATATGACACCCGAAGGAGAAAAAATATTAAATGCACGGCTGACTTTTGACCCGCCCCGTGCGCGATCCTATGCTTTTTGCACCGATACCCGTTACACCGAGTCCATAATTCCTTATATCAAGGGTGTGGACCTTCTGTATCATGAGGCTACCTTTTTATCAGATATGGAAGCCTTGGCCGAAAAAACTTTTCACTCCTCTGCCCGTCAGGCCGCAACCCTGGCCCTTAAGGCTGAGGTGAAGCAGTTGATCATCGGGCACTTCTCGTCGCGCTATAAAGACCTTACTCCATTCGAGGAGGAGGCCCGTCAGGTGTTTAAGAATACCTGGCTGGCACGTGAGGGGAAGGTGTTTCATGTAGAACGCTGATCTTTTTGTTTTCTGTGTATATTTGTACGCTTAGTCCGTATAATTACTTAAACCTTTGACAATGCAGGATAAAATATTAATACTTGATTTTGGCTCTCAATATACCCAACTCATAGCCAGGCGTATCCGTGAGTTGGATGCCTATTGCGAAATCTATCCGTTCAATCGTTTTCCGGAGCCCGATGCATCGGTCAAAGGGGTGGTGCTCTCGGGCAGTCCGTTCAGCGTGTTGGATACCAATGCACCGGTACCCGATTTAAGTCACATCCGTGGAAAAATACCTCTTTTGGGCGTGTGTTATGGGGCCCAGTTTTTAGCCAGGGAATCCGGCGGCCTTGTGGAGACATCGGACAGCCGGGAGTACGGCCGTGCCAATCTTCAGTTTACCGACGAAACAAATCCTCTCTTTCGGGAGATAGAGCCGGGTAGCCAGGTGTGGATGTCGCATGGCGACAGCATCACAAAGTTGCCTGGTAACTTTAAAATTATTGCCAGTACCGATAATGCGGAGGTGGCCGGTTATCAGGTTGAGAATGAATCTACTTTTGGCATTCAGTTTCATCCCGAGGTTTACCACACCACGCAGGGTTTGCAGATACTCACCAACTTTGTGACCGATATTTGTGGGTGCGCGCGCGACTGGACACCGGTCTCTTTTATTGAAGAAACCGTGGCCTCCCTTAAGTCAACTCTTAGCAGCGATAAAGTGGTGCTGGGCCTCTCGGGCGGTGTGGACAGCTCGGTGGCGGCCATGTTGTTGCACAAAGCCATTGGCAAACAGTTGACCTGTATTTTTGTGGATAATGGGTTGTTGCGTAAAAATGAGTACGACATGGTGCTCGACTCCTATCAGCACATGGGACTAAATGTGATTGGCGTTAATGCACGCCAGCGCTTTTGGGATGCCCTGAAAGGTATCTCGGAGCCCGAACTGAAACGAAAAGCCATTGGAAGGGTGTTTATCGAAGTTTTTGATTCGGAAGCTCATAAAATAAAAGATGTGAAGTGGTTGGCGCAAGGCACCATTTATCCCGACGTAATTGAGTCGGTGTCGGTCAACGGGCCTTCGGTGACCATAAAATCGCACCACAATGTGGGCGGACTGCCCGAAAAAATGAACCTTAAGGTGGTAGAGCCTCTCAAGTTGCTTTTTAAAGATGAGGTTCGTAAAGTGGGACGTGAGCTTAATATCTCCAGGGGTATTTTAGGACGTCATCCGTTTCCCGGCCCGGGATTGGCCATTAGGATACTGGGAGAGGTTACCCCTCAAAAAGTAGCATTGCTTCAGGAGGTCGATCATGTGTTTGTGAGTGCCCTTAAAGCCAATGACCTGTACGATAAGGTGTGGCAGGCAGGCGCCATTTTGCTGCCGGTTCAGTCGGTAGGGGTAATGGGCGACGAAAGAACCTACGAGAGCGTGGTAGCATTGCGCGCGGTAGCCTCCACCGATGGTATGACTGCCGATTGGGTGCATCTGCCTTATGAATTTTTAGGGCGTGTTTCAAACGACATCATTAATCGGGTAAAAGGCGTCAACCGCGTGGTCTATGACATCAGCAGCAAGCCGCCCGCAACCATTGAATGGGAGTAGAGTCGCACAATTTGTGCGTCTCTAAAAAGGTGCCCCAAAACCCAAAACCCAAATTGTAGAGACAAGGCATGCCTTGTCACTAACCACGGAACCCCGAACCCCGGAACCCAAAATCCTGTACAGACGCACAATTTGTGCGTATCTAATTCCAAACCCATAGCACATGCGATATACTAAAATAGTTTTTCTGTTGCTTACAGGCTTTCACTCTGTAAGCGCCCAGAACGTTGATAAAGAGCTAAGTAAGCTCCAGCTTGCCTGGCAATTGATCTCCACTTTTTATGTGGACAGCGTGAATAAGCACGAACTGACTGAAAATGCCATCCGGGCCATGCTTAACGGGCTCGACCCTCATTCGGTTTACATACCCGCTGAGGAGGTGCGAACCATGAACGAGCCTTTGGATGGAAATTTTGAAGGCGTGGGAATTGAGTTTATGATTCTGCACGATACTCTGGTGGTGGTTTCAACCATTTCGGGTGGCCCCTCGGAGCGGGTTGGATTGATGCCTGGCGATAGGATCGTTAAAGTGGATGGGAAAAATATGGCCTCAACCGGTATTACCAACAAAGATGTGTTTGATGCCCTGCGGGGGCCCCGCGGCAGTGAGGTGCAGCTTTCGGTGTTGCGCGGCAGCAATCAGGGATTGTTACAATTTATCATTCAACGCGATAAAATACCCATTTACAGTATAGAGGCCGCTTACATGGCTTCTCAGCAAACCGGTTACATAAAAATAAGCAGGTTTGCACAAAATACCCATTCAGAATTTAAACAGGCGTTGAAAGCGCTTAAAGAGCAGGGGATGAGTAGGTTGGTTTTAGACCTCAGTGGTAACGGAGGCGGCTATCTTAAGGCAGCGCTGGATATAGCCGATGAGTTTATCGGAAACCGGAAGCTCCTTTTGTACACCAAGGGCGTGGCTGTGCCCCGTTCCGAATTTAAAGCCGGCAAGGGTGGATTGTGGGAAGAGCTGCCTTTGGTAGTGCTTATTGATGAGGGATCGGCCTCGGCCAGCGAAATAGTGGCCGGCGCAGTGCAGGATTGGGACCGGGGATTGATTCTGGGCCGCCGGAGTTTTGGTAAAGGTTTGGTGCAACGGCCACTCTCCCTGCCCGATGGATCGGAGATACGTCTCACCATTGCACAATACTATACCCCTACGGGCCGGTGCATACAAAAACCTTACGAAAAAGGAAAAGATGACTACCGCAGCGAAATATACCAACGTTATCTGAATGGAGAAATGATGCATCGCGACAGCATCCATTTGGCAGACACCCTTAATTTTAAAACCCTGGTGAAGCAAAGGCCGGTTTTTGGCGGAGGTGGCATTATGCCCGATGTTTTTGTGCCTTTGGATACTTTCGGGTATTCCGATTATTATCGTAATTTGGCTGCTTCGGGCATCATCAACCGGTTTGTGATGGATTTGATGGATGCCAACCGGGAAAAGTGGCAGCAAAAATATGACTCGTTTGATGAGTATAGTAACGATTTTAGTGTTACACCCTCTTTAATTGAGCAACTGGCTGCGGAAGGCGAAACCGCCGGAATAGCACGTGATGCGGCACAGCTGAATATTTCGCACAACCTTATTGCAACCCGGCTTAAAGCCCTTATTGCCCGCAATTTGTGGAGCACCACTGAATTTTTCCAGGTTATTAACCCGCACCTGCCTATTTATCAAAAAGCCATTTGTATAATAGAGGGGCAGAGGGCCCCCTAAATCATTATCATTATGACACAAACTGAATATACCCGAAAGCTTAAGAGTACCATAGATATTCTCTCCAATGAGGAGTCGTACCAATCGGTTTGCCACCGGAAATATCCCGACCTGCCCATGCCTTCCACCCGTATTTTGCAGGAAGCAGTGGATTTGATGCGGGAGATACTTTTTCCCGGTTATTTTGGGGAGTCGCCCACCCGCAACACCAGTATCAGGTACTACATGGGTGTAAACGTGGAGAATTTGTACGAGATGCTTCGTCGTCAGATATTTGCAGGGCTGTGTTTCGATTGCGACACCCCCGAGAACCTGGTGCTGGAAGAGCGCAAGGAGTATTCGGCTCAAATTACCCTTCAATTCATTAAACAGCTCCCTGCTATCCGGCACCTGCTCTCCACCGATGTGGAGGCCGCTTACCTGGGCGACCCGGCAGCTCAAACCAGTGCTGAAGTAATTTTTTGTTACCCGGGCATCCGTGCCATCACCAATTATCGCATTGCACATGCCCTGCTCACCCTGGGCGTGCCCCTTATTCCGCGAATTATTACCGAGCTGGCCCATTCCGAAACGGGCATCGACATTCATCCCCGGGCAGTAATCGGTCCCTCGTTTATGATCGATCATGGCACCGGCGTGGTTATTGGCGCCACTTCCAAAATTGGCAGCGGGGTGCGTATTTATCAGGGCGTAACGTTGGGTGCTAAAAGCTTTCCCTTAGACGAGCAGGGCAATCCGATTAAAGGTATTCAGCGCCATCCGGTTATTGGCGATAATGTGGTTATATATGCACAGGCTACCCTGTTAGGTCGCATTTCGGTTGGTGACCATTCGGTAATTGGCGGAAACGTTTGGCTTACCAGCTCTGTGCCTCCCAACAGCCGGATATTGCAGGAGAAATATCGCGATAGCAGTTTTATAGGGGGTGAGGGTATTTGAAGGTCACTATATTTTTTTATCTTTGTATAAAGCAATGCTACAAATAAAAATGGGTTTTAATCTCCAAGAATGGTACGATCACAAGCTGAAAGGTGATGTGATACTCAAATATACAGGAAGCATCTCACCCGAGATGATTACCCATTCGCTTAACACCATAGAGAACAATTTGATTTTTAAAAACATACGTAATCGCACACGAAAAAAAGTTTACAATGTTTTGGTAGAGTCTCTTCAAAATCTTTACCACCATGTGGACAATCCCCCGGATGATTTGCCTGTGGAAGGCACCCCCAATTTTGGAATTATTATTCTTTCGTACGATGCCCCTTATTACCGCGTCTCCACCGGAAATTTTATTTTGCGCGAAAAGGTCAGCTTTATTCAGGGGCGCATCGATCAGTTGAATGCTTTATCGGGCGATGAGGTAAAAATGCTATACCGTGATATTTTAGGCAACCAGGGAATGTCCGAAAAAGGCGGTGGCGGATTGGGTATGTTAGACATTGTGCGTAAAACAGGCAACAAGCTTGAGTATTTTTTATATCCGTACAATGGTGAGTATGTGTTTTTTTCTTTAGATGTGTATATTACCTGAATATTAGTTTTATTATTATGGAAACAATAATTCGCGAAGGAACTTCAAAAACCCCATTCGTTAAGTTTGATGGTGAGAGTGGTATTGTTGATATCAAAGGCCGCTCCATACCCGAAAATTCAGTGGAATTTTATAAGCCTTTAATCGATTGGCTCGACAGGTATGGCAAAGCTCCGCTGAAAATGACCAGCATTAACATTCAACTGGAGTATTTTAATACCAGCTCGTCCAAGTGCATTCTTGATATTTTTAAGCGCCTCGAGTTGTTTCATAAAAAGGGGCACGACGTAGTGGTGAACTGGTATTACGAAGAGGATGATGAAGATATGTTCGAGGCCGGGGAGGATTATCAATCTATTATTAGTCTGCCGTTTAAGATGATTGAAATGGAAGAGAATTAGGTGTTTTTAGCTGGGCTGTTGTTCCGGCTTTTTTCTATAAGAGAGCAGGCTTCTTCTTTCTTTGGACAGTGCCTTGTTTAGAATACCACCATAGAGCGTTATAAACAGAATCAGATTCATGGTCCATATCACCCACATGTTGGCCTGGAAGGTATCTATCTCAATTTTTCCCACTCTTTTTACAGGGGCAAGAAATTGGGCGCGTAAAAAGGTGCCCGAAGGATATTGATAGATGGGATCGAACTTCTGATAAAAGTGATGATGATATTGAACGATGCGGGGAGAAAAGAAATCGTCGGTGCCGCGAATAAATCTTTCCAGCCCCTCGTTGTGGTGTTTTTCGCGAAGGGTGGTAAGATGGTTGTTCCCCCCGGAATCGGGGAGTTTTGATAAACTGTCCTTGCGGGCATCCAATCGCCGGTCGGCTGCGTTGTAAAGTTGTATGTAAAAGGTTTTGAGATTTTCAAGGTAGTTGTGCAGCCCTGCAACCACGGCTGTATCCATGTTTCCCACTCTTAAGGCCCCGGCTTGGGCATACCGTAAATCGGTTGGCAGCTGTTTATCCCGGTCTTCAATTTCGTTTACAAGCAGGGTTGTGATATCCTGCTTCTTCGCAGGTGTCACATCTTTTTCCAGACGGCCCAGTTGCTCATTCATAGCCGGAATCCAGTAATCTTTGCCATAAGTGGCTTTGCTTTTCAGAGATTCCCAGGTCATAAACTCCTTCTGATAATCGTTGTGCGTGAACTGGTGTACCGCCAGAGCCTCAAATGCCCAGCGGGCAGTGATAAACTCGCCATACCAGGGTATGCCTGTGGTGCTCGAAAAATTGGGATTAAGTCGGTCGTACGATACAAAAACACCGCTTAAAATGAGCTGTGGAATGATGAGAAAAGGAATAAGAATATAGATGTTCACGGTTTTTTTAAATCCGTCGGAAATGTTGAGGCCCAGCAGGTTGGCAAATACCGACGAAGAAAATAGCATCAGCCAGTAATACAGAAACATGCCCTGGATTTGCAGGATGCTGTTGCCAATAACCACAAACAGAGCGGTTTGAATGGCCGAAAGAATGGCCAGAATGGTCACCTTTGATAAAAGATAACTGAAGCGGCTCAAATTCAGGAACGACTCCCGTTTTAGTATCTTTTTATCACTTATAATCTCTTCGGCACTCACCGATAAGCCCACAAAAATGGCTATGATCACCGAAATAATGATGTAGATGGTAATGTTGGGGTTGTTGTAAAAGCTGTACGTGCTGCCCTGTGTTTCCGATGGTGCGAAATAAAAGAGCAACCCGGCGAGAATAAGTGCCAGCAGCGGGGTTTCTAATAAGTTGATAATGAGGTATTGGCGGTTGGAAAACTTGGCCATCACATCGCGCATAAAAAATACCGGAAACTGTCCCCTGCGGTTGGGTATCTTAAAATTAACGGAAGGCAGAGGCAGGTCATCGCTCTTTTTGCCTGGGTGAAAGCCAACCTTTTTCTGAAAGGTGGCAAACCATTCTGCCGGGGTTATGCGACGAACGGGCGAAGGTGCACCATACTCGTCGAGCACCTGCGAGTTAATGATGTTGAGTATCTGCTCGGGGTTTACATTGCCGCATACGGGGCACTCACTCTCTTCGCGGTTTACATGGTTTATGCACGACTTAAAATAGTTGACCGCGGCCACCGGGTCGCCTTCATAAATAAGGTATCCTCCGTTGTCGAGCACCAGCAACTGGTTGAACATCTTAAATATCTCCGACGAAGGCTGATGGATCACCACATAGATCAGTTTTCCCTTTACGGTGAGTTCTTTCAACAGGTCCATGATATTCTCAGAATCGCGTGATGAAAGACCGGAGGTGGGCTCATCCAAAAACATCACCGAAGGCTCACGAATCAGCTCCAGCGCGATGTTTAACCGCTTTCGTTCGCCGCCGCTTATCTTCTTGTTGAGAGGCGAGCCTACTTTCATGTGGCGTATCTCGTATAGTCCCAGCGACTTAAGAAGGTGCGCGACCTTGCTGTGTATCTCCTTTTTGTTAAGATGATCGAAACAGAGGCGGGCATTGTAATAGAGGTTGCGGTACACCGAAAGGTCTTCGATCAGCAGGTCGTCCTGTGCCACGTAACCAATGAGCCCTTTCACCCGGGCGGGGAACCGATGAATGTCGATACCGTTTACCTTTACCTCACCCGAAGAGGGCCTGAAAGCGCCCGTAAGTATGTTAAGCAGGGTGCTTTTTCCGGCGCCGGAGTCGCCCATAATGCCAACCATTTGCCCCGAGTAACTTGTAAAATTGAGCGGTTGAAGTCCAATGTTGTTTTTTCGGTAACTGAACGACACATTGGTCACATCATAAACAATGGGCGATTCGTTGGCCTGTTGATTAAAATGCAAAGCAATGTCGCTGTAGGTAACAGGGTTGTTTCGCTTATGGCGTATTGAGCTGCCCGGGCGTAAAAACCGGATGCGGCCTGGCAAAAGCATCTGGCCATTTATCGACAGGTCGTTAACCTCTGTAGGCTTTAACAAAAAAAGATTGGCCGATTTAATGTTGAGAACGTAAATTTCGGACTTTAAAAACTCTCTTAAAAGATAGCGCTCGTTTTCGCGTTGCCGTTTGTCGCCTCCTATAACCAACAGGTTATCATGTACCTTCGTGATGGGATAGAGGATAAAATCACGAATGTGGCCATACTCATCTCGATGAATATTGAAAGTCTCGGCAACGGTGGATACAAACTCCAGCTCAATGGAGGTGATTCTCTGATTGCCCGAATTAAGAAACTCCAGCAGTTGAATGATTACCACCAGTTTTTGATAGTGGGTAAGCTCCTCGTTGATGGCCGTGGCAATTCGAAGTACCTTAACCGAGCTGGCTGCATAGCGCTTGGGTGCCCGGTTTTTTTCCTGCATCTTTTCACGATGGGTACTTTGATGCTGATCGTAAAGGGTGAGATACTCTTCGATGGACTGGCTGTTTAGGTGCTGGCTCAAGTAGTTGCGAACTACGTTTCTGCGTGAACCCGCATCCTCCCAGGGTGCAGCCACCAGGGCAAAAAGTTGCATCAATGCTTTTAAGATACCTTCACTCATTGGTTAACCAGGCGCTATTATTCCACCAACTCTTTACTTGCAAAACCCACCATCAGCAGTGCCATGCCCGAGTCGGCGGTACCGGGGTCTAATCCCGCTTCAATGATGCAATCCAGGGTGCCTTCCATCTTAAAATCCCAGGAGGAGGGGGTGTGGTACTGGTTGCTGGCAAACAGCAGGTTGTGATCGCCGTCGTAAACCGAGAACCATATTTTTTGAGTGCCCGGTGAACAGGTTACTATCCGGTAGATGTTGCCATCGAAAAGGGTGGTTCGAAATTGGGCCACTTCATCCCCGGTTAAAAACGCCTGCATGGGTTGCCCGCTGTTTATAAACGGGGTGCGGATGAGTTGTTTACACTCTTTAAAGATGTTGTCGACCTGTGAGTTGACAAAAATAGGAGATGCTAAAGAGAGTAGGAGTGATATCGAGAGAACGTTAAATACTCGTTTCATTGCAGGTTGAATTTTATTACACCATCCAAAGATATTAAAAAAAGAGAGAAATAAACCCTTCACAGATTTACTGCTCTGCCTTTTGTAGAAAACATTTACGTTGATTAGCACTTTTAGTTACTTAATAATAGGCTGACACTCCCGGCTGGCCGGGTGCAAAGTCGGTGAAGTTTTTCACCGGCTCACCGGTAATTCTGAGGCTCACGGGTAACTCTCCCGAGGGCACTCTTGGCATAATTGCCAGTCGTATCTGCAGGGTGTTAAATACCATGTGGTCGTTGCGTATTCTCAGTCCTACCCCAAAACTATAATAGGGCGAATGTTCGAATAATCCCCGGTTGCTCTCCCGGAGAAAGGCCATGTCGAGAAACGAAAAAATGGCAAACTTAAAACCCAGTGGTTCCAGCCTGGTAAAGAACACCTGTTCGGCTTTGAAAAGGGCTTTTTCACTTCCCGTCATTTTATTCCGGTAATCGAAGCCGCGCAGCCCGTTTACCCTCTCGTCAATTAATAGATTTTCGCCCGGCAGCCGGTTAAACCCCCTTACATATTGCACTTCAAAAAAGCCTCTGAATTGACTGGTGCCTGCAGGGATAAGGGGGGTTATATATTCGGTACGAAGGTTCAAAACGCCTTGTTCGGCTCTGGATTTGTTAAAATAGGAGGATAAATCGCCGCTGAAATAGATGTATCCCCTGGAGGGAATAAGCGCTTTTCCTATGGAGTAATGAAGGCCTAAAAAGTGACGCTTAAGGCTGTCGTTCTTATGATAGCCATAGGAGACCGTGCTTAGAAAACCATAGGGCACGTCCTCGGTTTTTCCGAATGAGTAGATTAAATTATTCCGGTAATAGCTCCTTCTGGAGATACCCACGCCGGTAAAATAAAAATGTCCGTTTCGGAAAATGGGAGAGTCATCGGTTTGGGTATCGTAAAAGTCGAGATTCATGTGACGGCCCAGGAGATAGAAGTTCGACCGGACCGTGCTGTTGGGAGTACTGATAGAGAAGGAGCGCCCCAGCCAATAGTTTTGCCGCCGGTAATCTAAGGGGGGCTCCCATTCTTTATATGGATAATCGGCTATGTTCAGATTGGTGAAAGAGCGGTTAAAGGAGAGCCCCCCGGCATATTTGGTTTCGGGCAGGAGGAAAGATTTATTGAGCGATCCGGAGAAAAAATGACGATCTTTAATGCTTGAGTAATCAACCTCCAGATTCACGTATCGGCCCAGGAGATTTTCGGCAGTGAAGGTTTCACGAAATCCCCAGCGTGCATTTTCGGGAGCCGGTGCCGCTAAGGAGTTACTCAATGCAAAGCCTCTTCCTAAAATGTTTTTGTTGATGAGGGTAATGTGGGGCTGGTCGTTTCTAAAGCTTAATGAAACAGCATGGGGATATTGGTCCTGCACATATATTCTTACGTCGATGGTGGCGGTGTCGTAGGGCGATAGGTTGGTTATAATGCGGGCATCGTTGATGAACGACAATCCCCTCAGAAGACGTTCGCTGTCTTCCAGGTCCTGGTCTTCAAGAGCGGAGCCTTCCGAAATGGTGATGGTTTTGCGGATGATGCGTGGCGAGGTTTCAAACCTTAATTTATTGCCCAGTTTTTCCAGCCAGGAGTCGGCCACAGCAGTGGTGTCATACACCGACCCGCCAAAGGGCGGAATGCTTATAAGGTAGATGTTTTTGATGATTTTACCGGTAAAATCCTGCTGCTGCTCCACGGTTACAGGGGGTTTTTTCTCGAAACTGCTTTTTACCAGCCAATCATGGAGCTTACGGGAGAATAAGCTGCGCTCCGAGTTCCTCTTTAGCAACTCTTCAAGCTTAAGCCCGTTTATTTTTTCAGGTGTGCTGCCGGGACGTATCAGCTTAATAATGGTGTCGTTGCGTATGATGATGGTGGTATCGGGTTGTTGTGCCGATACCCGCATTAAATCCACCACCAGAAGCCAAAAGAGAATGAAAAGCCATCGTGTTTTCACGGGCGCTGTTATTGCCAAACCCAAAAAACATTTTAAGTGGAAAATCATACTGCGTCTGTTTATCCTCCTGTAAAATTATTGCCTTCCAACTTAACCGCTTATAACGAAAAACTTATGAGCTAAACAGGTTAAAGATAATCGACCATTGGGTTTAGTTCAGGTACAAAAAAAGAAGCACCAGAGGTACCAGTAAACCTGCCGTGGTAAGCCAGGCGCCTCTCCGGGTGATTCCATTTTTTCCTCTTAGTATAAACAATCCGGTGATGGCCAGTATGGCTAAAGCTACTGCAAAAATATCCGAAAACCACAACCACAGTTTACCGGGATTGTAATGCAGAAAATTCACCTCATTAAAAAGAGGGCGCTTTTTGATGCTTTCAATGCTGGTATCGCCGGTTTGTAAATCAACCACAACAGAACCGCCTCCCTCTAAAAATATTTTCAAGATGCCTGTGGCAGGGAAATAGTGATTTTTGTACTCAGCAGATGCCCCCGATGCCCGGGCCATTTGTTGCGCCGCCTCTTTTTCATGGGTGTCAAAGTTATCGGGCACAGTAAGCCTGGTTTTATGTTGCTTTATAATATAGTTGGGGTTCCAGTGGTTCATGTGGTTAAGGGCAATCCCCGATAAGGCATAGATAAGAATCATGCCGGTAAAAAAATAACCCAGATCGCGGTGAACAACCCGGTTAATTTTCCTCCATTTAATGGTCATTATAGAAATAGTTCGTTTTACTCGGCTTTAGCAAAGGTCAGGCACTCCACCTGATAGTTTTTCGACTTACTCTCGGTTTCGCAGGCTTTCTCACCGGCTTTATGTTCATGCTTTTCAGACTCTTCCCGGATGAGGGAGAAATTTCCCGAAACCAATAGATTGGAGCCTTCCAGTGTGTTTTCAAATTTGGCGATGCCGGGTGAAGCGGTAACCAGCAGCAGTTGTTCCTGGTCACTGCCCTGCAAAAACAGGCGCTTGCCACTGTGCTTGCAGGTGTGTACGCACAAGCCCTGAACGGTAATCTGTTTGCCCTCATATTTTTCGGGGGCGTTGAATAACTCATCGGGGGTTAACACCGTTGATTCAGAAGCTGTTTTCAGAGTTGCTTTTGCCTGGCTTTTGGGGTTGCCTGCCGTCTGGCATGCGGTAGTGCTTAAGGCCAGAGCCAGAAAAATAAGTAATTGTCTCATGTGATCGCGTTTTATTAACGCCACTAAGTTAATTATTACTTCTCAGGCATGGAAATTTTGGGTAAAAAATGAGGATATTAACGCTCATCAATCAGGTAAATGCGATTCTCTTCCAGCAGATACATCATCGGTGCTACCTGAATTTTTGGATAACGTAGCCGCAAACGACCCGCCTCACTCAATATAAAGTCCACCTCGTTGCCAATTTCAAAAAGGGGTGCAAAGTGCATAAAATGCTCTTCGGCCGACTGTTGATCCCATCCGGCATCGTTTACAAGGCCCTCTATAAATGACTCTTTATGGGAATGCAGATTTACCATAGCGCAGTTGTTGTGGCCTATGAGCGCGATGTGCCTTACTTGTCCCACGGCAATGGCATAGGATACTTTAAACTCGCTGTAACGCAGATTGGCCCCGCCGGTTCGGATGATGTAGGCAAAGTTATCGGGAATGTTAAGATGCGCACGATGGTCCATGCACATGCCAATTAGAATTTGGGCTTGTTGATACCGGTCGTGTGGAATATGGAGATTGTGGTACTTCAGAAGCCTGCCCACGGGCGTGTCGCTGTATTGTGGTGGAAGATCGGAGAGTTTGGTGATGGGTAATAAACGAATCATGCGCTTTATTTTGGAGTTGTTGTTGCGATATAAAAACATGAAACTGGTAAAATTGTTCTGCTCTTCAGATGTTTTAGTATTTTAGTGGTAATAAGATTGTTTTATCGGGGAACAATGACAACTTATTAGTTTTTATTTTTTAAATTAGCCTAAAAGTTTGAAAACCATTGGCTGAATTAACCCACATAAACGAACAACAGCTTGTTGCTCAACTTAAAGAGAGCAGGGTGCAGGCTTTTGATGCGTTGTTTCACCATTATCATCAAAAACTTTTTCGTTTCTCATTCTCTCTGCTGAAAAATGAAGAAGACTCGAAAGAGATTGTACAGGAAGCTTTTTGCAGGATATGGCAAAAACGGAAAGAGATGGACTCCTCCAAATCGTTCAAGTCGTTTTTGTTTACCATCTCTTACCATTTGATCATCGATCAGCTTCGTTTGCGGTTAAAGGATCAGGCGTATCGTAAATCCCTGGAGAAGTATTTTAGTGAGCACCCTGTTCGACAAACCAGTTCGCTGGACTACGAAACCCTTGAAAAAGAAATTGAAAAAGCAGTAGAGGAGTTGCCCGAAAAACGAAAATTGATCTACCGCCTCAGCCGCGAGGAGGGTTTGAGCCAAAAAGAGATCGCTGCCCAATTAGGTATCACCACCAAAACCGTGGAGAACCAAATTACACTGGCTCTCAGGCATATTAAATCACGACTGGGTAAGGAAATACTGCCGGTGCTGCTTTTTTTGGCACTCTTTGGGTGATTGCAAATATATCAGGAAGCCACCACTTGTCCCGATTAAAATACTCCGATTAATATGCCCCTATTAAAATGCGGGGCATGCAGGGGTAGGCGGGAACAAGTTGTGGCTTCTTTTTTTAAATTTTATTTGGGGGGTAATGCGTTTTTTGCGTAATACTATTAAACCGGCAATAGAATGACCACATCAACCGACTTGAATAATATCGTTCAAAAATACCTCCGGGGCGAAAGCAACCCGGAAGAGTTGACCAGGGCTATGGATTTGTTGGCCGACCCTTATCACAACTTGGGATTGCGTCCCGTGCTTTACCAATGGTGGAAGAGTGATGAAGATAAAGCCCTTGGCATCCCCTCATTGGAAAGCCCGTCGGCCATATTGGACAGCATACACCACCGCATTAACCTTTCAGAATTATCCAAACCGGCCAATCGTGCCAGAAAATTGATAGGAGAAGTTTTTAAAATAGCGGCTGTTTTGGCGGTCGGCCTCATCGTTGGAATTCTGGCCTACAGCTGGCAAAAAACGGAGCCGGTCTATTACACCTCCATTGCTCCCAAAGGTTCCATTTCGCAAATGATACTGCCCGACCATACCATAGTTTACCTGAACTCCGGTTCCGAAATTCGTTATTCTCCGGCAGGTATAAATGAAAACCGGGAGCTTTTTCTTGCCGGTGAAGCGTGGTTTGATGTAACCAAAAATGAAAAAAAACCCTTTGTGGTGCATACTTCCGCCTACGATGTGGTGGTTCTGGGAACCCAGTTTAACGTAAAAGCCTACCCCAGCGACAATGAGATTGTAACCACACTTGAAGAGGGCAGCGTGGAGATCGCATCTTCTGAAAACATGAAACTTAAAACCCGTAAGAGGCTCATACCCGGGCAACAACTGGTTTATAATCAAAAGGATGGCTCTAATGTTGTGAATGAGGTGAATACACGCCTCTTTACGGGTTGGAAGGAGAATAAGCTCATCTTTATCAACATGAATCTGAGGGAGTTGATAGTGGTGTTAGAACGAAAATACGGGGTTGAGATTGAAGTAGCCGATAATATGATGCTGGACTATCACTACGATGGCACCATTAAAAATGAAACCATTCTGGAAGTGCTTGACCTAATAAAGGAAACCTTGCCTATAGATTATAAAATTTCGGGACAAAAAGTGATAATTCAGAAAAAATGATGGAGGACGTATGCCTATGAAAAAATTAATGTGCACCTCTTTAATCGGGGTTAACCCTTTGAGAGAGGACGTTTCGATATTGATCCTTTCCCGGGGGGAGCACAAAAAAACCGGCAGATGCTGCAACATCCGCCGGCTCACAAGTAATTAACAAGGATGCGATGGTTGTCGCACCGCAATTGGTAACACTTAATATTACAAAAGTATGAAAAAAATCGAATGGCTCTCTTTCCTTAAACCTGGAAAGAACCGAAAACTTACGAAAGCAATGAAACTAACGCTGATTTTTGTAATTGCCGGACTGATGCAGGTTTCTGCTACGGTTTATTCACAAGGCACCAAATTCACCTTCCATGTGAATAACGAACGGGTGGTAGATGTGCTGCGTGATATTGAGGATCAAAGCGAATTCCGCTTTTTCTACCAGCGCGAACAGGTGGATGTGGAACGGAAAATCGACCTGAACGTCACCGACCAAACGGTGGAACAAATTCTTACGCAACTCTTCCGCGAGCAGGCGGTTGAATTTAATGTAAGGCAGGATAACCTGATTTTGCTTAAGCCTGTCGGCACTACCGACGACATGCTGCTTGGGATACAAAATCAGCAACAGGGTAAAACCGTTACCGGTATAGTGACAGATGAAAAGGGAGAGCCCATTCCGGGAGCCACCATCGTGTTAAAGGGAACTACCACCGGTACCATTACCGATATGGATGGTAACTTTACACTGTCCGGTGTGCCGGAAGATGCTACGCTTGCTTTTTCTTTTGTGGGAATGAAATCCCTCGAAGTGGAAGTGGCCGGTAAAAGCCAATTTGAGATTGTGTTGCAGCAGGTCTTTCTGGATCTGGACGAGGTAGTGGTGGTAGGCTATGGAACCCAACGAAAGGCCGACATTACCAGTGCCGTGTCCGTTGTTTCTGCAGAAGCTTTTGATGCCCGTCCCAACACGCAGTTTGGAAATCTTATTCAGGGAAAGTCGGCCGGGGTACAGGTTTTGACTCCTTCGGGTAAGCCCTCGGCAGGCTTCAGTATTCGTGTAAGGGGAACCAGTTCCATTTCAGCGGGTAGCGAACCCTTGTATGTGGTGGATGGTGTACCCACTTCCGATACGCGCGCCATCAATCCTGCTGATATTGAGAGTATAACAATTTTAAAGGATGCCTCCTCGGCAGCCATTTATGGCGCACAGGGAGCCAACGGGGTGGTGCTCATCACCACCAAAAAGGGAGAAATGGGGGAACCAAAATTCGAGTTCAGCTCCTACGTGGGTTTTTCCAGTGTATGGAAGACACTGGATGTGCTTAACAGCGAACAATATCGCGATTTGATGACCGAACTGGGTAAAAATACCGACTGGACGCGTTACACGGAGAATACCGACTGGCAAAATGAGATTTTCCAGAACGGCCAATCGCAAAATTATCAGTTTTCGGTGTCGGGTAAAAACGAAAAAACAAGCTATTACATCTCGGGTGGGTGGATGGAGCAGCAAGGCGCCGTTCGAACCTCGCAAATGGATCGTTATAACTTTAAGGCCAATCTCGACCAAAAGGTAAACGACTGGTTTAGCCTGGGAACCAACATCTCTTATTCGCAATACAGCGATGTGGATGTAACCGATAACCAGGCCGTTAATCAGGGTGGGGTGATTTTGGCCATGATCTCTACTCCGCCAAATATCGGAATATTTAACGACGACGGAACCTTTACCAGCAACCCCTTTCAGGATTGGGAAAATCCGGTGGCTTTTACCGACAGGGCTGATCAGGGTTTTAAGAGTCAGCGTTTATTAGGTAATGTCTATGCAGACGTAAATTTCATACCCGATCTTAAGTTTCGTTCTAATTTAGGGTTGGAGTACACCAATAATGTTTATGACTATTTTTTGGACCCTTTTCGTTCAAGCTATGGGCGTGCCAAACAGGGCATTGGTCGAAACGAGACCCATCTTACCAATTACTGGATTTTTGAAAATACACTCAATTATAGTAAAAGTATCGACAGGCACACCTTTGGTGCTTTAGCAGGTGCCGTGGTACAAAAATACTTTTGGGAAAACAGCACCGTTGAGCGTATCGGTTTTGCCAGTGATGCCATTATTACACCCAATGCCGGTTCTACCGTTCAGGTAGCCGATGCCAACAAGGCCGAAAAAGCCAATGCTTCTTTTATAGGTCGGGTAAATTACAATTATGCGGACAAATACCTTTTTACAGGCAACTTCAGGGCCGATGGTTCTTCCTCTTTTGGGCCGGGTAAGCGCTGGGGCTATTTTCCGTCATTTTCAGTGGGGTGGCGTATTTCTCAGGAAGATTTTATGCAGCCTTTCGATTTTCTCAGCGACCTTAAACTACGTGCAGGATGGGGAATGGTTGGAAACGACCAGATTCCGGGATATGCCTACCTTGGACGCGTGGGAATTGGTGCGAACTATCCCATAGGAGGTGAGATTCTCCCCGGGAACTATCCGGCATCCATTGCAAATAACGACCTGAAATGGGAAGCCACCGAGCAAACCAACGTGGGGCTCGACCTGGCATTCCTGAACTCGAGGATTTCTGTTACAGCAGATGCCTATATTAAAAATACAAGCGATTTGTTATTGTACGTAAATCCCCCGCGGCATACCGGATTTGATACCGGCCTTCAAAACGTGGGTGAAATGCAAAATAAGGGTCTTGAATTTCAGCTTACCAGCCACAATTTTGTGGATGAATTCACCTGGACAACCGATTTCAATATCTCTATCAATCGCAATGAGGTGAAAGACGTTATCGGTCAGGAGATTTTTAGTGGGAATGTGGCCGGTAGGGGAGAGGTAAGTCTCTCGCGCGAAGGCGATCCGCTGGGGCTCTTTTATGGTTATGTGGCCGATGGAGTTGATCCTCAAACCGGTATGATGGTTTATCTGAACCGGAACGGAGAAAAGGTTTTTGAACCCGGGCCGGACGACCGAACCATCATAGGCGACCCCAATCCCGATTTTCTTTACGGGATGACCAACAATTTTGGCTACAAGAATTTCAATCTCTCCATTTTTCTTCAGGGATCGCAGGGCAACGATATCTTTAATGCCACCCGTATCGAGACCGAAGGAATGCTTGATGCCAAAAATCAATCCAGGGTAGTATTAAACAGGTGGCGTGAACCCGGACAGATGACTGATATCCCCAGAGCTGTGGCCGACGATACCGGCAACTCCATCCTCTCTACCCGGTTTGTAGAGGATGGCTCATACTTGAGAGTTAAAGCTGTAACACTTAGTTACTTTGTGCCTAAAACCATTATTTCGAGGCTTAATCTAAGTCAGGTAAAGTTACACGTAACCGGTGAAAACCTGTTTACCATTACCAACTATTCGGGTTTCGACCCCGAGGTAAATGCGTTTGGCACCAGCAACATTGCCCGCGGAATTGATTTTGGTACCTATCCGCAAACACGCAATCTTATTTTTGGTGTAAATGTTTCATTCTAAATCGTCAATGCCATGAAAAAACTAAATAAAATCTTACGCTACCTTACCATTTCATCGGTCGTTTTTGGACTCGCATCCTGCGACGATTTTCTGGATTTGAGCCCCATCTCCGAGGCCACCACCGGCAACGCGTACAGCCGTGCCAGCGATGCAGAAGCAGCCTTAATCGGAGCTTACGATTCGTTCCAACAGGAATATTACATCTGGGATAATATTTTGTTTAATGATGTAATTTCTGATAACTACTATGCCGGAGGTGATAACCCCGAGGTATTTGCCATTGATAACATCAACATTACACCCACCAACAGCCGATTATTCAACAACTGGTCGCAATTGTACAATGGCATTGCTAAAGCCAATATTGTTTTACAGAAAGTGCCAAACATCAACGATCCAAAATTAGATGTGGGTAACAGGCGGGAGCAAATACGGGGAGAGGCTGCTTTTCTTCGTGCCTTTCATTACTACAATCTGGTTAAGATGTGGGGAGGCGTTCCTCTGATTACCGCTCCTGTTGAATCACTCGATCCTGCCCAAACTCACCAGCCTAAGGCCTCTTCGGCTGAGGTATATTCGCAGATCATTGCCGATTTGAACTTTGCCATTGCACGGTTGCCTTATTCCTATGGCAACGATGCCGGGGTAAATAAAGCCAGAGCCACCCGGGGCGCAGCTTATGCCTTGATGGCCAAGGCCTATGCTCAAAAAGAAGACCGGGATTACGGAAAAGTAGTGGCCTATTGTGACTCGGTTATCAACAGCCCGGCCAATTACCGGCTGCTCGATGACTTTACCCATCTTTTTGATGGCAACCACTACAACAATGCCGAGTCGATCATTGAAGTGCAATTCACCGGTGGCACTGAAGCCAATTTTGGCCCGCAATTATTACTGCCACCCTCCGTCAGCGGGGATACCTGGCGAAAATTCGTAACACCTTCCAAAGACTTAGTGGCCGCTTTCGATAACCAGGGTGATAACGTGCGTAAAAATGCCTCGATCCTATTTGAAGAGGCGCCCTGGTCCGATGAGTTTTGGTCGTTGGAGGTAGGCGGGCAGGTGCCATTTGCTTACAAATGGAAAAGTGCCAATGGATGGGCCAGCACCAACAGGCAGTATCTTTTGCGACTGGCCGACATAATTTTACTGAAGGCGGAGGCGCTAAATGAGTTGAACCGGCCCGTAGAGGCTAAAGTCGAGCTGGATAAGGTTCGGGAGCGGGTTGACCTCCTGCCTGCCGCGGCATCCGGACAGGAAGAGATGAGGCTTGCCATCCTTGCTGAACGCCGTTTGGAATTGTGTCAGGAGGCCGAGCGTTGGGACGATCTGCGACGTATGGGATTGGCCGTGGAAGTGATGAATAGTCTCGATGAAATTGACCTGCGCGATAATCAGCCTGTCGATTATAACATGCAGTCGTACGAGCGGCTATTGCCCATCCCCCAACAGGAGTTGAACCGCAATCCGCTATTAATACAGAATGATGGATACAATTAGTGGAAATATTGCTGTCCACTCATGAATTGGCTCTTAAGTTTTTCATCATCTAAATGACATCAAAATGAAAATAATTAATGTTTATATAACCCTGTTTTTGTCTCTCTTTCTTCTCTTGTCATGTGAGGAGGGTAGCAACATGGACCCCATTGGTCAGTGGGAGTTAACCTCGCCTGATCTGCAATCACCGGCAGCCGATGCTACCATCGTTCTGGATGAAGATAATCCCGTTGAAAAGATTCGTTTCGATTGGGGAAAGGCAGTTTCGAGCGCCAATTACAACGTCCGGTACGCTTTTGTGCTCGATTCAGCAGGGAATTCTGATTTTAATTCCCCTATTCTAAAGCTGACCTCCGGTAACGGTGGGAAGGACACCTTTGTAGAACCCACTTTTCAGCAAATAGACCAGGCATTGTCCATTGCAGGTTATGAAGCCGGCTCTATCGTAGAGCTGCAATGGGCTGTAATAGCCCGGTCTATTGATAAAACCACGATGGAGAGCCGTGAGGTGTTGGTGAAGCGTTTCCTTACCGAGGCGGCACCGGTGCAACTTTACGTGTCTGGTACAGCCACAGAGGCTGGCAGTAATGTGGAGGAGGCTATACCGATGAGGGCTATCAGGGATGCCGATGACAACCTGACCAACATCTTTGAGCTTTATACCGGTTTAAGAAGCGATGGAACCTTCATGTTTTACAGCCAGCCCACGGCAAAGTCACTGAAGTATGGAGGTGAGGCCGGAGTCTTACAAAAAAGTGGTACAGAACTCTCGGTTGCCGAAGATTCACCGTATCGCATCACCGTAAATTTTAATACCAAGACCTATGAACTGCTTAAGATAGATAAGCTGAGCGTGGTGGGTAACGTGGTGCCCGGCGGTTGGGGTGGAGACGAACCTCTGGTCTATCGGGGCAACAGTATATGGACATCCTCTCTCTATTTGGACTATGGGGAAGATGCCTCAGGTAATTTCGTATTCCGGCTTAATGGCGATTGGGGTTATTTGTTGAAACGCGTGAAAGGCACCACCAATCGGTTGGTAATGGAGTCGCAAGCCGGATTATATGGCGTGGAATTTGAAGATGTACCCCTGAACAACGTGCCCGGACAATATTTTGTGACGGTGAATCTGGCCGCTGCCAAATATGACTATTCCATAGAAAAGGACGACAACGTGACTCCACCTGCGGAGACTCCTGACGCACTTTTTCTCTTAAATTCGGAAGGTGATGTAATTACAGAGTTTACAAAAAATGAAGACAAGTTCGCGTCTGATGTCTATCTGGCTCTTCAGTCTAATCAATCGTATACTTTAAATTCAAAATCAGATGGTTCGGGTACTGCTTACAGCATAAATGAGTCGTTGGGTGTGTCGGATAATCCCGACGGGGACAAAGTGAGTGGAAACATCGATTTTGGAGAAGGGGGCACTTCCTTCTCGGTTTCACGGGATCAGATGTATCAAATTACCGTAAACTTTGGCACGGCGAAAGTGTCGTGGACCTACTATAACATCAAGCTGTTCCATTGGGATGAGGTCAATCAGGGCTGGGACAACCGGGATGAGTTTCTCATGACCTATGAACATCCATATACGTTTAAGTTGACTGCCCCATTGGTGGCCGGATACGACATGAAGTTTAACTCACCCTGGGATATTCAGTTTGGTGCCGATGATCCGGCTGCATTGTCGGGAACAATGACCAACAATGGCGGTTCTAACTTCCGCAACATAACCAGTGGCGGAAATTACGAAGTAACCATAGTGGTAGCTAATGATTATTCAACAGGCTCCTACGAGTTTGTGAAGAAGTAATTAATTATGAACCCTGTAAGGGTTGCCCAAATTTTAGCCCTGACTAATATTAGTATTATTCCCATAACACTGCCTTTTATGAAAAAGAGACACCTTATTGGTCTAACGATTTTCACATCCCTTGCACTGGCCGCCTGTGATGGCAACAAAGAGGTGAAAGAGACAGATAAAATAGAGTTTTGGCTCACTACGCCCAACCAATTGCAATTGTTCGAGGAGTTTGAAAACCCACCGGTTTTTGGAAAAGCGAAAACCGATGTACCCCTCATCTCTATCGACAGTTCCATGAAATATCAGGAGATGGACGGGTTTGGCTTCGCTCTTACTGGGGGCAGCGCTCAATTAATCAACCAAATGGGGAATGAAGAAAGGTCGGCTCTCTTGCACGAACTCTTCGGTACCGGCGAGCGCCAGATTGGTATCAGTTATCTTCGTCTCAGTATTGGTGCTTCCGATTTGAGCGATCATGTTTTTTCGTATAACGATCTGCCTCCGGGAGAAACCGACCCGGAGATGAACCACTTCAGTATTGAGACTGAACGGGAAGATCTAATTCCTGTGTTAAAGGAGATTCTCAAAATTAACCCAACTATTAAGATAATGGGGTCTCCCTGGTCACCCCCGGTCTGGATGAAGAGTAACAAGAACTCCATTGGTGGCAGTTTGATGCCCGAATACTATGATGCCTATGCTCTATATTTTGTGAAATACATTCAGGCTATGGCCGATGAAGGTATAGTAATAGATGCCATCACGGTACAGAACGAGCCTTTGCATCCGGGCAACAATCCCAGTTTACTGATGCTTGCCGACGAACAGGCTGCCTTTATCAGTCAAAGCCTGGGCCCTGCTTTCCGAAATGCCGGCATTGATACCAAAATTGTGATTTACGATCACAATGCCGATCGCATCGACTATCCGATTTCCGTTTTGAGTGATTCGGATGCTGCCCAATACATTGATGGTTCGGCTTTTCACCTTTATGGTGGTTCTATTGATGAATTGTCGAAGGTGCATGAAGCCTTTCCCGAAAAGAGTCTCTATTTCACTGAACAGTGGATTGGTGCTCCCGGTGATTTCCCCAACGACTTGAAATGGCACATCAGGGAACTGATCGTGGGGGCTACCCGAAACTGGTGCAAAACCGTTCTGGAATGGAATCTGGCGGCCGATCCTGACCAAAAACCGCATACCGAAGGGGGATGCACCAGGTGTTTGGGAGCTGTTACCATCGACGGAAACCAGGTTGTCCGTAATCCCGCCTACTACATTGTGGCACATGCCTCCCGCTTTGTCCGGACCGGTTCCGTTCGTATTGCCTCCAACTATTTGGCCGATTTGCCCAATGTGGCATTTCTAACGCCCGATGGAAAGATTGTTCTGATCGTGCTGAATGATACCGGTGCGAATAAGGAATTTGCCATTCAGTATGCTGCGAAAAAGGCAGGAGCCTCTCTCTCAGCCGGTTCGGTGGGTACGTTTGTTTGGTAATTTAAAAACTACAATGTCGCCGAGCCCCTTGAACTGAACGTTGAAATGATACGAGCAGCCATTATGGAGTACAAGGCAGACTTTATTCTGAATACCGGTAATAACTAAGGTCCGGAAGCGTGAAACATGACACTACATTACGAGCCCTTTTCAGGTCATGGCGGTCAACGAAACTCGTTTGAGAATGCCTGTGGTATATGGCATCGTGAGCCGGTGAGGCGGGGAGCTGCTATAGCCGCATACGAATTTTATCATTTTTTATGCTTTCTGCTATTGACATCAGGACGGCCTTGCCTTATATTTGATTAGATTTTCTCATAGTTTAGGGTTAGGTTTGGTTAAGGGAAAGCCGCTTGTAGTGTAAATTACAAGCGGCTTTTTCTTATACTTTTCGTCAGGCGCAGCACAGGCGCAGAAAGAATGGGCTTAGCCCAACGTTATAAATCCCCGGTGTTAATGCGCTTGCACGGCCAGTGTGGTGCCTTTATAACGGGCTCGTTGAAAGGCCTTAACCAATTGCTGCGAGTATTTGCTGTCGGCCTCAAAAACCGTGTGTTTGTTTTGAATGTCGATGTGCCCGATTCTGATCTTATACTCGGGAGTGTGCCGGTTTATGATGTTGATGAGCAAATCGGGACGCATATTATTTTTAGCGCCCAGATTGATGCTGAACTGTGTCAGATCATTCCGGTCGCCGCTTTTTGCCTTACCTCTTCCTCTTTCGTTTCTTGATCCCCAGGATTTCTCCTGCCTGGGGCCTCTTTCCCGTCTGGCATCTCCTCTATCCCTCCTCACATTACCTCTTTCGGCGGCATTTAAGTCGGGTGCATTTTTATAAGCTTTGTAAACATTGGAAAATTCACTGACGATGAGCTTCTTAATCAGCTCTTCCCGTGAGAGGTCGCCCAGTTTCTCTTCAATGAGGCCCTGAAACTGCTCCATGGGAAAATCCTCATTTACATCGGCAGCCATCTTATTCAGATAGTTGGCCAACCTCATTTTAAACACCTCGTTACCCGAGGGAATATTTTGTTTTACAAAGGTTTGCTTCAGCTGCTTCTCCATCATCCTCAGGCGGCGTACCTCGCCGGGCGTGATGATGGACATGGAGATACCCGATTTACCGGCCCGGCCCGTGCGCCCACTGCGGTGCAGGTAGTTCTCCGGGTCATCGGGCAGGTGGTAATGGATTACGTGCGTGAGGTCGGTCACATCCAGTCCGCGGGCGGCAACATCGGTAGCCACCAATATTTGCAGATGACCATTGCGAAACCTGCCCATCACCTGGTCGCGTTGGCCCTGCGACAGATCGCCATGCAGGGAGTCGGCGTTGTAGCCGTCTGAAATAAGCTGGTCGGCAATCTCTTTGGTCTCGATGCGGGTGCGGCAAAACACGATGCTGTATATGTCCTTGTGCATATCGGCGTAGCGGCGCAAAGTCTGATAAGTGTCGCGGGGTGATGTGAGCGAAAAATGGTGCTCTATGTTTTTGGCGGTTTCATTTGGTGAGGTAACGCTTATTCTTTTTGGCGAATTCATGTGCCGGCCTGCGATGGAGGCAATGTCGGTGGGCATGGTGGCCGAGAAGAGCATCGTTTGCTTCATGGCAGGCGTCTGGGCCAGGATGGCATCCATTTCATCTTTGAATCCCATCTTCAGCATCTCATCGGCTTCGTCTAATATCAGGAAACGAATGGTGGAGAGGTCTAATTTGCGACGGTTGATGAGGTCGTTAACCCGACCCGGGGTTCCTACCACTACGTGGCAACCCTGCTTAATGGCAGATATTTGCTTAAAAATGGGGGCGCCACCGTAAACGGGGACTACCGATACCGGCATAAATTCGCTGAAACGTTCCATGTCGGCCGTAATTTGCAGGCACAGCTCACGCGTGGGACACAATACAATGGTTTGTACCTCAGCACGTTGAATGTCGGTTTTGTGCAGAACGGGCAGCCCGAAAGCAGCTGTTTTGCCGGTGCCAGTTTGGGCCAGTGCCACCAGGTCGTTGTCCGACTCCAAAAGGTATGGAATGGTTTTGGCCTGAATGGGTGTAGGCGTTTCAAATCCTATTTTTTCAAGAGACTTGAGCAGTTCGGGGTTTAGCCCGAATTCGTTGAATAATTGCATGAAAAATAATTAATGGTTGCAGGCCTTAGCCTGTAAATGGTTGGTTTCCTGATAGTATGATACAATAATTTCCCTGCCCGTTGAACATACCTATCTCATGTTCGGGGTGTTAACCTGGAAGCCGCCCGGGCTTCTCTCCATAAAATCATGTTCTTTAATCAAAAGGAAACCGACCCTCCAAGAAACGTGATTACCATAGCTGTTAAATTCACGTTTCTGCAACCATCGTTGTGTTATCGGTCGTACTTTACGTGAAGCGGGTTTATCGACGGGGTGATGCGTCCTTTTTGGTGTGAACCAAATCTCCGGAACCGGTTTTACTTCCGGACGCTGCCGCTGTACCCCCAGCGCACATCTTTATACGTGCTCTTTATAAAAACCGGTGCAAAAGTACTCTTTTTTAACAAATATCCTAACATCCCCGGCTTTATCTTTTCTTTTTTTACCTTAGCAGGCTTGCCGGCGCAGTAAGCTCCCGGCCTTATTATCTTATTTTTTGTACCAACCGGGTCCCACTTATATGTTTATTCGTTTAACCTCTTAGGGAATGTGCCGAAATAACCTGACGCTTTATCCCGATAGCTATCGGGATCAAACTGTCAACTAATTCCATTACAACCCCTTAATTTGCATTAATAAAATATGGACTACCGCGATGAAGTTTTTTTGGCAGTGGCCGAACATCTAAGCTTTTCTAAGGCTGCCCGGGCGCTTTATATTAGCCAACCTGCTGTAACCAGGCACATTAAACAACTGGAAAGTAAACTGGATGTGGCCCTTTTTCAGCGGGTGGGAAGTCGCGTTTATCTCACGCCTGCCGGCAAAGTGGCCTTCAATGCACTCAAGACCATTCGTCAACAGTATGCGGGGCTTAGCTTTGCCCTTGGAGAGTTGAATGATAGCTTCAGGGGGACGTTGCGTATTGGAGCCAGCTCTACCATTTCGCAATATGTTCTGCCTTCGGCGTTGGCGGCTTACAATCAACGCTACCCTAAAATTAAGGTGACTGTATTTAATGGCAACTCCTTTGAGATGGAGCAAAAGTTGTTGTCCAATGATGTGGATATGTCCCTGGTGGAGAACCATTCGGGCAACAGCGGATTGCGGTATCTCAATTTTATGGAGGATGAAATTGTGCCCGTGGCGCGATTTGGAGGTGCACTGGTCAAGACAAGCCCCTTAAAGCTCGCCGATCTTTTACATCTTCCGCTGGTATTGCGCGAGAGAGGCTCCGGTACCCGCGAGGTGTTGGAGCAGATGCTGACCAAACAGGGGGTGAATTTAAGCAAACTTAATGTTCTTATTCACCTGGGCAGCACCGAGGCCATAAAAAGCTATCTCACCAATTCGGAAGGTATTGCGTTTCTCTCGCGGAAGGCGGTGGTGAAAGAGTTTCAGCTAAAATTGCTCCAGGAGGTTGTTGTATCCGGATTCTTCCTGACCCGTAATTTTCGGATGGCTTTGCGCCAGGGACCCGAGATGAAGGTTCCTTCCAGTTTTGTGAATTTCATATCTTCCTATAACTTTTTGCTATAGGCTATTGCTATATAGTATTTGCGTATGTTATATTGCCACTCTATTTTTGTCCTCTGATAAAAATAGAAAGTGTATGCCTTCGCAAGAGAATTTTAGAAAAGTTATCCTGGCTCTGGCCGTTGTATTTTGTTTGTTGCCCTTCGTAAATGCTCCAATGGCTTTGATGCTGGGGCTGATGCTATCGGTTTTCAGGCTAAAACCTCAGATTAACTACGGTAGGTACACCGGTTACCTGCTGCAGGCCGCCATCGTATTGATGGGTTTCGGAATGAACCTGAGCCAGGTACTTGAGACATCAAAAACGGGTATCGGCTTAACGGTAGTTTCGGTGGCAGCTACCATGAGCATAGGAATATGGCTGGGAAGTCGCATGGGGATTGATAAAAAAACCAGTTTGCTTATTTCAAGTGGTACGGCCATTTGCGGTGGAAGTGCCATCGCGGCTGTAGTGCCTGTGATTGGAGCTAAAGGTAACCAAATCTCATTTTCGCTGGGTGTTATTTTTGTATTGAACGCGGTTGCCTTATTGTTATTTCCTGTATTGGGGCATTGGATGGGGCTTGACCAGCACACCTTTGGCTACTGGTCTGCCATAGCCATCCACGATACCAGCTCGGTGGTGGGCGCAGGAGCAACTTATGGTAAAGAGGCGCTTGAGGTAGCCACCACGGTTAAGTTAACGCGGGCACTCTGGATAATTCCCTTAACTATTGTATTATCAATTGCAGGCAGGGGTAAAGGTCCCGGTAAGCGAAAAGTAAATATTCCCTGGTTCATCGGTTTGTTTGTGGTGGCTATTATTGTTGCCCATTTGCTACCTGCCTTCAGCACTTTTTACCAAATTGGCAGCATGATGGGTCAAAAGGGAATGGTGATTGCCTTGCTGTTCATTGGGATGAACATCTCTATCGAAGGAATTAAAGAGACCGGTTTCCACGCTTTTTTATATGGTATCATTCTCTGGATCATCATTGGTTCAGGGTCGTTACTTTATATTGTTTATGGGGTTTAATGATTTCTTCCTCTGGTACCCATGACAGAATTTTGTAAAACGCAGATTGACAGCACTTTTATGCTGAGGCCCCTTCAGGGCGAGGAAGGAGCGATGCCCCAACATAGGGTGCTGCCCTATGTTATTGATCAAGGCCCTTCAGGCCAAAAGGGTGGCTGTTCAAAGCGCTGTCATCCCCTCTTATTTCCCAATGAAAATTGGGAAATAAGAGGGAATGACAGAAAAGTGAACCACGGGGTGGTTTCCTGTGCATAACCCCCGGATTCATCCGGGGGTGAATTAAATCATTTTGACATGGGTCTCAGCGGAGTCTTCCGACATTAGTAGTCACCACCCAATTTAATTGGGTGAAAACTACCTATGACAGTTTACCGAAAAAAAATCTCCAATCACCCATTCTCTGATAAAAAAGTTACTATATTTGTTTCCTAACATACCAGAACAGAATGACGGAAGCAAACCCAAAAACAACCTTTCGGTTTATTGTCGACGAAAGTGCAGATGTGCCAAAATTCAGGCAGTTGGTGGACTCGGTGAACAATGGTATTTCACAAAAGCGTCTCAACATTGGCGACCATCTGCCCTCGGTAAATCAGGTGTGTAAGGAGTATAACCTTTCGCGCGATACTGTTTTTAAAGCCTACTCGTTGCTTAAAGAACAGGGAGTGGTAGATTCAGTGCCCAATAAAGGCTACTTTATTGCCCGCGAAATTAGGCGGGTTTTCCTCTTCTTAGATACTTTTAAGGCTTACAAAGAGGTGCTATACGATGCATTTGTTAAGAATTTGCCCAAAAATGTGATGGCCGATGTACATTTTCACCACTACAATTCAAGGGTTTTTCGAAAGCAAATTGAAGAGAGCATTGGCAAATATGCCAAGTATGTAATTATGCCCTTCGACGACCCTTCTATAAAAGATACCCTGCAACTATTGCCTTCCGAAAAAGTGTTGCTCATCGATTGGAACATCAATGCTTCCAAAACCAGCAACGTGCTGTATCAGGATTTTGGCGAACCGGTGTTGCGGGAGCTCGAAAAGGTGCTTCACCTGATTAAAAAATACAACCGTTTTGTGTTCCTCTATCCCGAATACACCGATCATCCTTACGATTCGGTGAGGTACTTCAATAAGTTTTGCAAAAAGCACCATTTGAGCCATGAAGTACAGAAAGACAGCAACCGGTTTGAAGTGGAGCGTAATGTGGCCTATTTTAGTGTGAGCGACCGCATGCTGGGACGGTTTCTGGAGCAGTGCCGTGAAAAAAAGCTGGAGCCCGGGCGCGATGTGGGGTTTATCTCTTACAACGAAACGCCTATGAAAGAGTTTATCTACCGGGGGATCACGGTTTTATCCACCGATTTTAAGATGTTGGGACGCAAGGCAGCCGAGTTTGTGGTGGCGGATGCACCCATGAATGTATGCGTGCCCACCACCATTCATATCCGTGAATCGTTATAGAGAGAGAACATGTATTATTTCTTGTAGCCATTACTTGTCGGCCAAAAGATTAAAAATTTGAACAGTGGCGTCATAGCTACCAGAACAGAACAGAGTATTATGAATTACACATTAGGTTTAGACATTGGCAGCTCGTCGGTAAAGGTGAGCCTGCTTGAGTTAGAGACGGGGAGCAGCGCGGGTTCTGCTTTCTTCCCGGCTAAGGAAATGGCCATCTCGGTGCCACATTCCAATTGGGCTGAGCAGGCCCCTGAAGATTGGTGGGCCAATCTTACCCTGGCTCTCAAACAGGTATTGGCACAAACCCGGATAAAACCTTTCCAAATAAAGGCCATTGGTATCTCCTACCAGATGCATGGATTGGTGCCGCTGGATAAAGAGGGAGAGGTGGTTCGTCCTGCAATTATTTGGTGCGACAGCCGTGCTATATCTCATGGCAAAAAGGCCTTTGATGAGCTGGGGCAGGATTGGTGCCTCCATCACTTGTTGAATTCGCCCGGTAATTTTACCGCTTCAAAGTTGAAATGGATCAAAGAGGAGGAGCCCGAGACCTTTGCGCGTATCGAGAAGATTATGCTGCCCGGCGATTATATCGCTTTCCGTCTTACGGGCGAAAAGAATACCACTTTTTCAGGACTTTCGGAAGGCATCTTCGTGGACTTTCAAAAGGATGCTGTTTCCCAGGAATTGCTCGATAATCTGGGATTTTCATCCGATTTGTTGCCTTCCCTGGTGCCCACATTTGGAATACAGGGTCACCTGTTGCCTCATGTGGCCGGTGATTTGGGTTTGGAGGCAGGAATTCCGGTGGCTTACCGTGCCGGCGACCAGCCCAACAATGCCTTTTCGCTCAACGTGTTGAATCCCGGTGAGGTGGCAGCCAACGCCGGCACTTCGGGCGTTGTGTACGGGGTGAGCGACAAGCTGGCATTTGATGAGTTTTCGAGGGTTAACACCTTTGCCCATGTGAACCATTCGCGGGAACAACGCAGGCTGGGTATCCTGCTCTGCATCAATGGAACAGGCATCCTGAATGCCTGGCTGCGCCAAAACACCACCTGCAACCTTAGCTATCCTGAGATGAATGAACTGGCAGCAATCGCACCGGCCGGATCGGAAGGGCTCATGTTTTATCCATTTGGCAACGGCGCCGAGCGGGTATTGCAGGATGCCAACCCCGGCGCATTTTTACGGGGATTGAACTTTAACATTCACCGGCAGCCACACTTGCTGAGGTCGGCACAGGAGGGCATTGCTTTCAGTTTCCGATATGGCATGGACATTATGCAAACACTGGGGGTGGATGCCAAAGTTATACGGGCGGGAATGACCAATATGTTTCAAAGCCCTCTGTTCAGGCAAACACTGTCGAACCTCACGGATGCCACCATCGAACTTTACGATACCGATGGCTCCTTGGGTGCCGCACGAGGCGCTGCCCTGGGTGCCGGCCTCTGGAAGTCGCCCGGCGAGGCATTTCACCATCTTACCCGATTGGAAACTGTAACCCCCGAGGGCGATACGAAGCTCCTTAACGAGAGCTATGAAAAGTGGAAGCAATTTTTAGAAAAATTAATTTGACAATAATCAATTCTTTTAATAAAAAACACGATAACAACTATTTAAACTAAAAATGATGGATCTATTAATTGGAAATAGAGAATACTTCCCGGGCATCGGGAAGGTTGGCTACGAAGGTCGCGATTCTAAGAATCCTTTGGCCTACAAATGGTACAATGCCGACGAAAAGGTGGCCGGAAAAACCATGCACGACCATTTCAGATTTGCCATGGCTTACTGGCACTCGTTGTGTGGCACCGGTGGCGATCCCTTTGGTCCCGGCACCATGGTGTTTCCCTGGGATGAGTCGAAGGATTTGATGGAGCGTAACCGCAACCGCATGGACGCAGCCTTTGAATTCATGACCAAAATGGGCATGCCTTTCTGGTGCTTTCACGATGTGGATGTGGCCGGCGATGGATCAGTAGGCGAAATAGAAGAGCGCCTGCAAAAAATGGTGGAATATGCCCTGGAAAAGCAAAAAGCTTCGGGTATTAAACTGCTTTGGGGAACCGCCAACGTGTTCAGTAATCCGCGCTACATGAATGGGGCCTCCACAAACCCCGACTTTAATGTACTGGCCCATGCCGCCGCGCAGGTAAAAAATGCCCTGGATGCGACCATAGCCCTGGGCGGCGAAAACTATGTGTTTTGGGGCGGACGCGAGGGATACATGTCACTGCTCAATACCAATACTAAGCGCGAAAAGGAACACCTGGCCCAATTTCTGACGATAGCCCGCGATTACGGACGTAAGAATGGTTTTAAAGGCACCTTCCTCATTGAGCCCAAGCCCATGGAGCCCACCAAGCATCAGTACGACTTTGACGCCGAAACGGTGATGGGATTTCTGCGTCATCATGAGCTGGATAAAGATTTTAAATTGAACCTTGAAGTGAACCATGCCACCCTGGCGCAGCACACCTTTCAGCACGAGCTGCAGATGGCCGCCGATGCGGGATTGCTGGGCAGCATAGATGCCAACCGGGGCGATTATCAAAACGGTTGGGATACCGACCAGTTCCCCATCAATCTTTATGAAACCATCGAGGCCATGCTGGTAATTCTTGAAGCCGGCGGATTCACCACCGGAGGGGTTAATTTCGATGCCAAGCTGCGCCGTAATTCTACCGACAGGGAGGATCTGTTTATCGCCCACATTGCCGCCATGGATGTATTTGCACGTGCCCTGGTTTCTGCCGATAAGATATTGAAAGACTCGAATTATAAGAAGATGCGGGCCGACCGTTATGCTTCCTTCGATTCGGGTAAAGGGGCCGACTTTGAAAAGGGACATCTTACCCTCGAAGATTTGCGCACCATTGCTTTAGAGACCGGTGAACCCAAAATGACCAGCGGGAAGCAGGAGTTGTATGAACAGTTAATCAATCTCTACATTTAATATTGATGGACGGACAAAACAGATTTTTTGTAATTGCCATAACTCTCGTAGCTACCCTGGGTGGTTTGCTTTTTGGCTATGATACAGCCGTGATATCCGGTGCCGAAAAGTCCATTCAGGCTTATTTGATCGAAAGCCAGGGCTTGAGTACCTGGATTCATGGCGTCACCACTTCCAGCGCTTTGATAGGGTGTATCATTGGCGGCGCCATTTCAGGGTTGCTGGCCTCACGCTTTGGACGTAAACGATCGCTTCTTTTGGCGGCAATTTTGTTTTTTCTCTCGGCTCTGGGATCGGGCTACCCTGAATTTCTTTTTTTTGGAAAAGGCGAACCTACCATCGGTTTGTTGGTCATGTTCAACTTTTACCGGATCATTGGCGGCATCGGCGTGGGGCTGGCTTCGGCTCTGAGCCCCATGTACATTGGTGAAATAGCGCCGGCCAATATCCGTGGTCAGTTGGTTTCGTTGAACCAGTTTGCCATTATCTTTGGAATGCTGGTGGTCTATTTTGTGAACTGGGGCATTGCCAACGGACAATCGCTGGAGTGGATCAACGCCATTGGCTGGCGCAGGATGTTCCTGTCGGAAACGATTCCTGCCGGGTTGTTTGGCATCCTGTTGCTGTTCGTTCCGGAAACGCCCAGATACCTGGCTTTAAACCAACAGGATGAAAAAGCGCTGAAGATTTTGACCAGGATTAATGGTGCACAAAGAGCTAAAACCATTCTTGCCGACATTAAGAAGAGTTTAATACAGCATCACTCCGGAAAACTGTTTTCATTTGGCAAAACGGTGATTATGATCGGGGTATTGTTGTCTGTTTTTCAGCAGTTTGTGGGTATAAATGTGGCTTTGTACTATGCACCCCGCATTTTCGAGAGTATGGGCGCAGCAAAGGATGCTTCCATGTTGCAGACGGTGATTATGGGGCTCATCAATGTTATTTTTACGGTGGTGGCCATCTTAACGGTTGATAAATGGGGACGTAAGCCATTGCTTATCGTGGGCTCGGCCGGCATGGCACTGGGTATGTTCTCTATTGCAGCACTTTCGTTTTTTGAGGTCATAGGCATCAGCACACTGGTTTTTATCATCATCTACACGGCTTCGTTTATGATGTCGTGGGGGCCCATCACCTGGGTGTTGATATCCGAGATTTTCCCCAACAGGATAAGAGGAAAGGCCGTGGCCATAGCCGTGGCGGCACAGTGGATAGCCAACTATCTCATATCTTCCACCTATCCGGCTATGATGGAATTCAGTGGGGTTATCACTTATGGGTTTTATGGTGTCATGAGCGTGCTCTCCCTGTTTTTTGTCTGGAGATTTGTACCCGAAACCAAGGGAAAAACCTTGGAGGAGATGGAGAGTATCTGGAAAAAAACCAAATAGCTTTTCTCATCGGGCTGCTTGTTTTACAATCTTCTGAATTAGAAAACTATTTTACCCCGATGGTTCGGACTGTTAATATTTTTGAATATTATGAAAAAATCATATCCTTTTTTTAAGGTGTTGTTAGTCATTGTTTTGATAGCTGGCTCCATGCCCTTCACGGCGCAGAAAAAGTTACCCTACCAGGACTCTGTTCTGCCCATCGAAGATCGGGTAGATGACCTTTTGGGGAGAATGACACTGGAAGAAAAATTCTGGCAAATGTTCATGATTCCGGGCGATCTCAGTGATGGCAAAGAGAAGTATAAGCAAGGGATATTTGGATTCCAGGTGGCAGCAAAGGGTCAGCAGGCCAACGCAGCAGGACAGTTACTGGACTATGGCCCCTCGGGCAGCGCTCTCCAGGTGACTCAAAAAATCAATGACATACAACGGTACTTTATTGAGGAAACCCGTCTGGGCATTCCAATAATCCCGTTCGACGAAGCGTTGCATGGCCTGGTGCGCGATGGAGCTACTGCATTTCCTCAGGCCATAGCTTTGGCAGCCACCTGGGATACCACGCTGGTTGGGGAGGTAGCACGTGCCATCACCCGGGAGACTAAATCCAGGGGTATTCGTCAGATACTCTCGCCGGTATTGAATATTGCCCGCGATGTGCGTTGGGGGCGCACCGAAGAGACCTATGGCGAAGACCCTTTCCTTGTCACACAGATGGCAATGGCATTTATTAGTCAGTTCGAAAATGCCGGGGTGATTACCACACCTAAACATTTTGTGGCCAACGTTGGCGCAGGGGGGCGCGACAGTTACCCGATTCATTATAACGAACGCTTGCTGGAAGAGATATACTTTCCGGCTTTTAAATCGGTATTTACTAAAGCAGGTGCGAGATCGGTGATGACCGCCTACAACTCGCTGGACGGAACGCCCTGTACTTCCAATGAATGTTTGTTGCGTGAGAAGCTGAAAGGGGAGTGGGGGTTTAATGGCTTTGTGATATCAGATGCCGGCGCCACAGGAGGTGCCAATGTGTTGCATTTCACCGCCAAAGATTATGCCGAATCCACTGAAGATGCTGTGGAAGGCGGCCTGGATGTGATCTTTCAGACGGCTTACAACCACTATCCGTTGTTTTGGGAAGCTTTTGAGAAAGGGATGGTTGATCTGGAGGACATTGATGAGGCTGTGCGCAGAGTTTTACGGGCTAAATTTGAGTTGGGGTTGTTCGAAAATCCTTATGTGGAGCCCCGGGAAGCTGCTTTTTGGAACGGGCATGAAGACCATCGTGAGCTGGCCCGAAAAGTAGCTGCAAAATCGATGGTTCTCTTGCAGAATCACAACCGGGTATTGCCCATTGATCAGTCTGTTAACAAGCTGGCATTGATCGGGTACGATGCAAAAGCCGGTCGTTTGGGTGGGTACAGTGGTCCAGGCAACAATATTGTTAGCCTTTTCGATGGCATTACCCAAAAATTAGGGAAGGAGAGAGTGATCTACTCCAAAGGCGTGAAACTGCAGGCTAAAGAATATGAAACGATTGCTACAGATTATCTTTTAACCACCCGAAACGGGAAAATCGTAAAAGGCCTGAAAGGGGAATACTTTGACAATATCAAACTGGAAGGAGAACCGACAATAAGCCGCATTGACTCAAAAGTGCAGTTTGGATGGACGCTCTTTTCTCCTCACGAAGAGTTGCCTTACGATTGGTATTCGGTCAGGTGGAGCGGTAAGCTGAAAGCACCCAAATCGGGCAGTTATAAAATTGGTGTGGAAGGAAATGATGGTTACCGGTTGTATCTGGATGGCCGGCTCATCATCGACAACTGGAAAAAGCAGTCTTTTCAGACCACGCTTAAAGAATTTGCTTTTGAAGCAGGTAAAGAGTACGATTTGAAATTGGAATTTTTTGAATCTTCCGGTAATGTGAAGTTTAATCTTGTTTGGGATGCCACTGTTGAACAAACCTGGCAACAAGAGATAGCCGCGGCCGTGGCCGCCGCCCAAAAAAGTGATGTGGCTGTGGTGACAGCCGGCATACACGAGGGGGAATTCCAGGATCGGGCTTTGCTGGGTCTTCCCGGACACCAGGAACAATTGATAAAGGCCGTGGCAGCTACCGGCAAACCCACGGTAGTGGTGCTGGTGGGCGGAAGTGCCATTACTATGTCCAACTGGATGAATGATGTGGATGGTATTTTGCTGGCCTGGTACCCGGGAGAAAATGGCGGGAATGCATTGGCCGATGTGTTGTTTGGTGAGGAGAATCCTGCGGGCAGACTGCCTGTTACCTTTCCTGTTCATGAGGCACAATGCCCACTCTATTACAATCATAAGCCCACCGGGCGCGGTGACGACTATTATAACCTGACGGGGCAGCCATTGTTCCCTTTTGGTTACGGTTTGAGCTACACCTCATTTGAATATTCCGAACTTACATTTAGCCGTCATACAATCGATTCCGATGGCACCGTTCGCATAACCTGTACCGTGAAGAACAGTGGTCAGGTTAAAGGGGATGAAGTAGTACAACTTTATATTCATGACGAACTCGCGTCGGTTGCACGACCTGTAAAGGAGTTGAAAGGGTTTCAGCGTATATCTTTAAAGCCCGGAGAGAAGCAGGAAGTAGCTTTCATGTTGGGGCCCGGAGAGTTATCGATGCTCAATAAGGAGATGCAAAGCGTGGTGGAGCCCGGTGAGTTTAGGATCATGATTGGTGCTTCGTCAAAAGATATTCGTTTGAGGGGCATTTTAACAGTTGAGTAAAGATTATCTATGTATTAACCCATTCTTTTAAATTTATGACAATGAAAACAACTTCAAACGTTTCAAGAAGAACCTTTATCGGTAAAAGCGCCGCGGCAGCAGCCGGGCTCATCATTTTACCCGGCATGGCGGGTGCAAAGAGGTATGTAGCACCCTCAAGCCGCATTCAGCTGGGCTTTATAGGTCTGGGTAAACAGGCGCCTCATCTGCTGAAGTCGTTAATGGCTTGCCCCGAAACGGTTGTGGTGGCGGCCTGCGATGTGAACTCCAGAGCCCTGGAGAAATTTCACGGGGATGCCCAAATATTGAACGATGAGAAGTATGGCTCAGGCCCCAAAGTAGCTGTTTACAACAATTTTGAGGAGCTGCTGGCCCGAAAAGATGTGGATGCCGTGGTGATTGCCACGCCCGACCATTGGCATGGCGTCATTGCCGTGGCCGCTGCTAAAGCCGGCAAAGACATTTATTGTGAAAAGCCCATGTCAGCCACGGTAGAAGAGGGACGGGCCATGGTTGATTCGGCACGGAAATACGATCGGGTGTTTCAGACCGGAAATATGCAACGCTCATGGGCCAGTTTCCGTAAAGCCTGTGAGTTGGTTCGAAACGGCTACATCGGCGACGTTAAGGAGGTGAACGTGAGTGTGGGTATTGCTTATCAGCAGTGCGTGTTACCCGAGGAGGAGATACCCGATTTTATCGACTGGAACCGTTGGATTGGTCCCGCACCTTACCGCGGTTATCACTATAAATTGGCTCCTGTAAAAGCAGAACACAACTTTTGGCCACTGTGGCGCGATTATTATCCCTTTGGCGGTGGCATGGTCACCGACTGGGGCGCCCACATGTTCGACATAGCCCAATGGGGGCTGGGCATGGACGGTAAAGCACCGGTTGAATTTATTCCGCCCCGGGAGGCCCATCCAAAAATGGGGATGAAGATGATTTACGACAACGGGTTGGTGATGAATCATAAGCAATGGATGAAATCCGACGGTCAGACCGACGACTATAGTGGCGAAGGAAATGCCGTGCAGTTTGTGGGCAGTGAAGGCACCCTGGAGGTGAGTCGTTCGTTTATGCGAACCAACCCCGGCTCCATTGCCGCTTTAGAGCTCAAATCGTCGGACACACCTCTGGAGAAGAGTGACAACCATTATCAGAACTGGATAGATGCCGTTAAGAGCCGGAAAAAACCCCTTTGCGATGTGGCCATAGGACACAGCACAGCAGCGCTTTGCAACATCGTTAATATTGCCTACGACCTGGAGCGTCCCTTGAAGTGGGACTACAAAAAAGAGAGATTCCTGAACGACGATGGTGCCAACAAAATGCTGGGACGACCCATGCGCGGCGATTGGTCCATTGAGATTTAAGGGATTTTTTTTTAATGGTTTTTGTTGTTAAGCCGGGATTCTGTCTCACAACTGAACATAACCCCTTTAATCCTTAAAAGGGGTATTAAATGGGCCAGTGGCAGTAAATATGAGCCTCAAGAGGAGTGGGTGAGCCCTGTAAAGTATTGAATTCATGGGTACGGGGTAATTTGTAATTTCACTGCTTTTATTGGGGCAATATAAGTTGTAGCTTTGTGAGGTTTAATTAAAACCAAACCAAAATAAATCTCATGCAGTTAAATCTGAAGAATCCCATTGTTTTTTTCGATCTCGAAACTACTGGCATCAATATCTCCCGCGATCGTATTGTTGAAATATCGCTGCTAAAGATAAATGTGGATGGCCGCGAAGAGTCCAAAACCTTTCGTGTGAACCCCGAAATGTCCATCCCTAAGGAAGCCTCCGGGATTCATGGCATCTACGACGAGGATGTGGCCGATAGTCCCACCTTTAAGGAGCTGGCCAAACAGTTGGCTGTTTTTATGGAAGGCTGTGACCTGGCCGGCTTTAACTCCAACAAGTTTGACATCCCGTTACTGGCTGAGGAGTTTTTGCGGGTGGGTAACGATTTTGATATGACTAAGCGCAAATTTATTGATGTACAAACCATCTTTCATAAAATGGAAAAGCGCACGCTGGAAGCTGCTTATCTATTCTATTGTGGAAAAGACCTCACCGAGGCCCACAGCGCCGAAGCCGATACACGTGCCACATACGAGGTTCTCCTGGCCCAGCTGGAAAGGTACGAAGAGTTGCAAAACGATGTGGCTTTTCTCGCCAACTATTCTGCCTTTAACCGCAATGTGGATTTTGCAGGCCGAATCATCTTTAACGATAAGGGAGAGGAGGTCTTTAACTTCGGTAAATATAAGGGAAAACCTGTGGAGGAAGTGTTGGCCAAAGACCAGGGCTATTACAGCTGGATGATGAATGGGGACTTCCCGCTATTTACCAAAAAGGTGCTGACTAATATTAAACTCAGGAGTGCCTTTAGCCAGAATAAGTGATTTGTCTATAAAATCAGTTTTGGTACCCTGCTGAATTGTAGTAACTTTGTAATTACACTAACAATATGTTGATATGGAACTGCCACTAATACAAATCGGGAACTCCAAAGGTTTTATGCTCAACAAAGCATTGCTTAAAAAATACAATATTCAAGGTAAAGTTGAACTTATACTGGAAAAGGAATATATTATATTAAAACCTGTACCAGCTCCACGAAAAGGCTGGGAAGAAGCTTTTGAAAGAATGAACAAAGCGGGTGACGACAAGCTCCTTTTTGATGATGTTTTTGAAGATGAAGACCTTGAAGAATGGAATTAACTCAATATCAGATAGTGCTTGTCAATCTGGAACCAACCATCGGAAGTGAAATAAGAAAAACCAGACCTTGTGTAATCATTTCGCCCGATGAAATGAACAAATATTTACGTACAATTGTGGTAGCTCCCATGACTACTCAGCTTAAACATTATCCGACGCGGGTTGAAGTGAAACATAATTTGCAAAGAGGATGGATCGTCATTGACCAAATTCGCACGATTGATAAACAGCGCATCGTTAAAGCATTGGGTCTTTTGTCTTCCCCTGAAATCATGGCTTTTAAGTCGGTAATGAAGGAGACTTTTATTGACTAAATTTGGATATCCCATGAAACGAACATGTTTGCGAAGAAACACAACTTGTCCCGGATTTTCGGGAAACACCTATGAAAATAGCAAACATGGAGTTCTCCCGAAGCCTCGGGAACCATTAAAAAACAAATTATTTACGGATGAAAATCCTCTGTATTGGTCGCAATTACGAAGACCACGCCAAAGAGCTAAAAAACCCTTTACCCCCTGAGCCGGTGGTTTTTTTAAAGCCTGATTCTGCTTTGTTGCGTAACAACGACCCGTTCTATATCCCCGATTTTGCCCAGTCGTTTCACTACGAGGTAGAAGTTGTGGTGCGCATCAGCCGCGTAGGGAAGCACATCGAAGAACGCTTTGCCCACCGGTATTACGACCAGGTGGGCCTGGGCATTGACTTTACCGCCCGCGACCTTCAGGATGAGTTGCGTGCCAAGGGTCTGCCCTGGGAAAAGTGCAAGGCCTTCGACAGCTCTGCAGTCATTTCACAATTTGTGGATAAAAACAACTATCCCAACCTGCAAAATCTCCGGTTCCGGCTCGAAGTGAATGGCCAGGTGCGCCAAAATGGCAACACCTCAGATATGATATTCAGCGTCGACCGGATTATTGAACATCTTTCCCGCTATTTTACCCTCAAAATGGGAGATTATATTTTTACCGGAACCCCTGCCGGTGTGGGTCCGGTAAAGGTGGGCGACCGCTTGCAGGGATTCATCGAAGAGACCAGCTTCTTTGATTTTTTGGTGAAATAATTGTTTTTATGTCAGCAAGAAAACCAACGGCTCACGGGTTCACACGCTAAAATAGAATTCCCCATCAACCCACTACCTATTGACCTACCAACCTAATGACCTAATGACCTAATGACCTACCTTATGGTTGACGGAAGCATCTTTTTCGCCCGGGGTATCGGCTTTATCTCCCTCCAGTTTTACCACGTATCCCAGCTTCGTGATTCTCTTTTTCAGTAAGTCGGGGGTGGTTTTGTTGGTGCGGTATTCTATTTCTACAGTTTTCTTCTCAAGACTGATGTTCAGGTCTTTCACGCCTTTTGTATAGGTCAATTCTTTGGTAAGACCGTCCACGCATCCCTGGCAATCCATGTTTACGATAAATACCACCGTTTCGGTTTTTTTGGCCTTCTTGTCTGTTTCGGAATGAGCGTTGACTGGCATCCATAAAAGGACTGCCAATAGGGTAATAGTTAAGTGCTTCATGATTTTTGGTTTTTATGGTAATTTAAATTGATAAACGGGCTAAGATCGGTTTAAATTAAACCGGAACCCAAAATAAAACCGACGGCCAACAACGGGTCCCCAAACCATCGACGAGTCGAAATAATCACTGAATGGAGATTGGGCGTCGATAATAGGATTGGCCTGGGTGAAACCCGACAGGTTTTCCACCCCGCCGTAAATGTTCCAGGATTTAAAATATTTGGTTATTTGAGCATTAAATACTTCATATCCTGAAAACCTCTCGCCGCGTTGAAGCAGAGCGGGATTTTCGGCGGTAGTTGGCAGGCGTCCGGCACCATTGAGCTGCGTGGTGAAATCGAGCTGCCATTTTTTCAGGGGCGTTGAGTAGGAAAGATTAACAAGCCCTTTGTGCCTGCTTTGCAATGCTTTTTCCTGCAGCTCGCCGTTGGTTGTTACCTGCACATCGTTGAGGCGCCAGGCCAGCAATAGGTCCAGACCTTTAAAGATTTCTGATGAAAGTCCCGCCTGAAAAGTGTTTGACCGGGAGGCCCCATCCAAATTGTAAAGGTGAACTTCACGGGCCGACTGGTCTAAATCCACCACCAGCTGATTGGTAAAATCGGTACGATAAAACTCCAGGGTCAATGTCACCTCTTTCCGGCCCGGATGAAAATAATGTGTCAGGTTTGTGCCATAGTTCCATCCCTCTTCCTGCCGGAGGTTAACGGCTACAATAAATTGCCGCGACGTGGTGAGGTAAGAGTTGTTTTCGGCTATTGCATTGGGTGTTCTGTACCCTTTCCCGGCCGAAGCCCTTAGGGTAGTTTCCTCGGTTAGATTGTATTTTAGATGCAACCGGGGTGTGAAAAAAGTTCCGAAAATGCTGCTGTGGTCCATTCGCAGACCGCCCAGGAGCGTCAGCCTGTCAGGTAAGGTGTAGGTGTATTGTAAAAACAGACCCGGTACATGTTCGTCTCTACCGGTATAATTCACCGAAAGTCCAGGCCCCGAAAGATCTTCGGATAATTGATCCATCAGATAGCTGATGCCGGTCGTGTATTGGTGCTTCTCCCCGGTACCTATACGCGATTGAAAGGTGAGGTTGGACCAGATACCGGTCTGGTCGGCATTGTAGGTGCGCCTGCCAAGCAACGAGTTTTGTTCGTGGTAGGAGAGGTTGGTAACAAGGGCAATGTTGGTGTATTCATTGCCGGGGAATATGTAGCCAGCCTTGAAAAAACCTTCCACTCTTTTGGTGTCTATAAAAATACCGTAGAGCGGGGGGCTGGCATGATTTGCGTCGGGGTCAAAACCTTTTTGGCCACCAGTGCGCTCTTCTTCCAAAATTTTTATCCCAAACTGAGTGTTGAACTGCTTTTGATCGTTGTATTCCCAGCGGTTCATAAAACTATACTTTCGGGCAAGGGGCTCATCTAAAAACCCGTCGGAATTGTCATCATTTTCCAGAGCATCGGAAGAGGCGTGGGCCAGAATGGCTGTTTTCCATTTTTCTCCAAGATAGATGCTTCCGTTGACGTTACTCTCAACGCGCCCCTGCGAGCTGGTATAGCCGTTGATAAAAAACTTTTCTGAAGTCAGGGGTTTTTTATACTCTATGTTTATTTGCCCGGTTAATGCCTCAAATCCATTGATTACCGAGGCTGCGCCTTTGGAGATTTGTATGGATTCCATCCAGGCACCCGGCACGTAATCGAGTCCAAACGATGTGGCCAGCCCGCGAAAGTTGGGCATAGTTTCGGTGAGCATCTGAATATAGGTGCCCGATAAACCCAGCAGTTTAATTTGCCGGGCACCGGTGGCGGCATCCGAGTAGGAAACATCTACTGAAGCATTGGTTTCAAAGCTTTCAGCAAGGTTGCAACAGGCGGCTTTGCAAAGCTCTGCGCCGGTAATGGTTACAGTGGTTATCGGATTGGCTCTGGAGATATGTGTGCCCGCCCGGCGACTGGAAACTGTTACTTCGTCCAGTTCGCTGTTCTCCGATAAAATGGCCTCAAGGTTTGAGCGTTTTCCCTTAACGATTAAGGTGTCGGGCTTATAACCAATAAAGCTTATAATGAGCTTATGGGAGTGGTTGTCACTTTGGATTTCAAAACGGCCCTGGGGATCGGTGGCCGTGCCAATAGTGGTGCCTTCCCAGTATACATTCGCGCCGGTTAGCGGTTGTTTTTTCTGGTCTTGAAGTTCAAAAACAGTTCCGGTAATGGTTTGTGCTGTTAAAACAGCTATATTTCCCCAAAAAAGTATTGCACCCAGTAGGATTCGGTTCATGATTTTATGATGGTTTCGAATTCTTAAGCCATTGGGCTTAATGTTATCTGTTTGAAAAATAGGAGTTTGAAGTAGCTGAATCCGGATGAACTTCAAAAATAATTTCTTTGAAATTCATGGGATATTCAGTAATCAGATAACAACCGAATCATAAACGAAAAACCGCATTCTTACTCAGCCTTTGAAGGCTCTGATACCGTTCCATAAAGGGTGGAATGGCAGAACAAGCTTGAGTCAACAGGGGAGACTCCTGAGGATGAAGCGGGTTGTGGAAAAGAGAGGTGTAAAACAGGCACTGAAGGCTATAGAGTGATGGAACTAATTTCCGGACCTGTGTTAATTGACTGGGAATATTGAGTAAATAAAAGTCAACATGGCATTGGTGCCTGTGGTGTTCGTGTGAATTATCTCGAGTAGAACAGGCTTCCAGTGGTTCATCCTCTCCCATTTCAATACCACATGTTTCAGGTGGATGATCATGAGGCATTAAAAAAAGGGTTGCCTCCGTCTGATTGTTGTTGCAAGTGATACAATGATGATGGACCAAACCGGTACCCAACAGAGGAGGTAGAAGGGTCAGGATAATGACCCATGAAAGGCTTTGTTTTATCAATAATCTCACGACCACAAATATAGAGATTTCTGAACTCTTTCAAACCATTTTGTGATTTTATTGTTTCATTTTTGATAGATAATCAGATGATATAGAAATGAAAAAAGGAAAAACAGATTTCGGATCCATCCTTGTTTTGCTTGCCGGTCTGGTTATCCTGGCTCACTTTCTTATTCCTCACCATCATCATTTCGATGACCTGCGCTCTCCTCACGCTTACACCACATGCACGGGTGATCTTCCAGAGCACCAGGATGATAACCCGCAGGTGCATTGCCATGCCTTTAATTTGCTGGTTAACCAGAGGGTTAATTCTTTGGTTATTCAGCTGCTTCCCCAATCTGATTTTCACTGTTACGTGGCCGTTCAATTTTCTGATGGTGCCTCCCGGATTAGGGCATACCAAAAGTATAATTATCCTGCTTTCACCATTCTGCAATTACGGCAACTCTTTTCCGCCGGCTATAGCCTGAGAGCACCTCCTATTTTCGGCGCTTTTTGATTCCGGGCATTACATTTTTCCCTATTTTACACAGCGTTTTTCGGTCGGGTGCCGCACCTCTGGCGCTCATCTTGATGGCATGAACGTATCTTATTGCTACCAAAATGTCGCACCGCCCTCGGTCGCCATCCGCGTTCGCATAAAGCTTTAGCGGTTGCGAAGCGGAGGAACACGGCGATGCTGGTGCTTAAACGCCGAACTCAAAACCAACGCCCTGTACAGACGTACCATTTGTGCGTCTCTAAAACATAACTCACAACTCTTTCATTATCATCATGATAAACGCCATCATATCATTCTCCATAAAGAACAAAGCCTTTATCGGCTTAATGACCATCGCTCTTGTTATTGGCGGTATTTATTCCATGACCAGGGTGCCCTTGGATGCAGTGCCCGACATCACCAACAACCAGGTTCAGGTAATCACCACCGCGCCCAATCTGGGCACCGAGGACATAGAACAGTTTGTGACCTATCAGGTTGAATTGTCGGTGGCCAACCTGCCCGGGGTAACCGAAATCAGGTCGGTTTCACGCTTTGGGCTTTCGGTGGTCACCATTGTGTTTAAAGACAAAATGGGCACCTACCTGCCGCGGCAACTGGTGAGCGAGGCGCTGGCCGAAATCAAAGACAAAATCCCCGAAGGCTTTGCCGAGCCCTTTATGGCGCCCATCAGCACGGGGTTGGGCGAAATTTATCAGTACACCCTTGAGGTGCAACCCGGCTACGACACACTATACAACGACATGGAGCTGCGCACCATGCAGGATTGGATAGTGAAGCGCCAGATGGCTATGGTGCCTGGTGTGGTTGAAGTCAACTCATTTGGGGGCCGCGGCAAGCAATACGAGGTAGCCGTGAGCCCCGATAAGCTTAGAAGCATGGGACTCACCATCACCGACATCTTTGACGCCCTGGAAGCCAACAACCAAAACACCGGTGGCGCTTACATTGAAAAGAATTTTCAGGCCAATTTTATTCGTGGCGAGGGGCTTATGCGCTCGTTAGACGATATCCGCAATACTATGGTGGCGAATATAGGGGGACAGCCTGTCTTTATCCGCGATGTGGCCACGGTGAATTACGGCAGCTTTGTGCGCTATGGTGCTTTTACAAAGGATGGCAAAGGTGAGGCCGTGGGCGGTATCGTGATGATGCTGAAAGGCGAAAACTCCAACGACGTGATAAAAGCTGTGAAGGAGCGCATGACCCTCATTGAAAAATCATTGCCCGAGGGTGTACGCATAGAATCATTTCTGGACCGCAGCCGTCTTATTAAAAGCACCACATCTACGGTGGCCGAAAATCTCTCTATCGGTGCGCTGATAGTGATTTTTGTGTTGGTCATCTTTCTGGGCAACCTGCGCGGCGGGCTTATAGTGGCCTCCACCATTCCCCTGGCGTTGCTTTTTGCCTTTATTATGATGCATCTGTTTGGTGTGTGGGCCAATCTGATGAGCCTGGGTGCCATCGACTTTGGTATTTTGGTGGATGGTGCCGTGATCATCGTGGAGAGCATGATCTTTTATCTGCATCGTAAGGAGTTTATAGGTACCCGCTTATCACAGCAGCGGCGCAACGAAATTGCCTTTCAATCTTCCGGTAAGATGATGAATTCTGCCTTCTTCGGGCAGTTGATCATCCTCATTGTTTTTGTTCCGGTATTGGCATTGCAGGGGGTTGAAGGTAAGATGTTTATTCCCATGGCCATGACCTTTGGATTTGCCGTGCTGGGGGTGATGCTTCTGTGCCTGACTTACATTCCGATGATGGCTGCTAAATTTCTTCAGGCTCCTAAAACCAACAAAAAAACCTGGGGTGAGAAGGTGATGGGCAAGCTGGAAAATGCCTATGAGCCGGTTATTTCGTGGGCTTTATCCAACACCGCCATCATTATCGGGTCTGCATTCATACTAATGGCGGCGGGTGGATTTTTGTTTACCCGTCTGGGGGCCGAATTTATCCCGCAGTTGGATGAAGGTGACCTGGCCATGCACCTGTTTTTAAAGCCCGGCACCTCCCTGTCGGAAGTGGTAAAAGCCTCCACTCGTGTGGAAGCCCTGTTGCTGGAGGAGTTCCCGGATGAAATAAAATCGGCACAAACCCGCATTGGTGTAGCCGATGTACCCACCGACCCTATGCCCATCGACATTGGCGATATGTTTATCCTGCTTAAACCCGAAAAAGAGTGGACAAGGGCCGGTTCAAAACCGGAACTCGTTCATAAAATAGAGGAGACGGTGGGACATCTCCCCGGCATCAACTACGAATTTTCCCAACCCATCGAAATGCGATTTAATGAGCTTCTTACCGGAATTCGTGAAGATGTGGCCATACAAATTTATGGCGATGATTTGGATATTCTGGCCGATAAAGCACAGGAAATTACTACTCTTATCTCTGATATTGAAGGCATAAGCGGGATGAATGCCGAAGCCACCAGAGGGCTTCCTCAGATAACCGTTCATTACAACCGCAATAATTTGGGACGCTACGGGCTAAAAATCAATGAGTTGAATACAGTGATTCAAACGGCTTTCAGCGGCGGAGTGGCCGGCGTTATTTACGAAGGTGAAAAAATGTTCGACCTGGTTGTGCGCCTTGACGAAGCGCATCGCACGAGCATCGACGACATCCGTAACCTGTATGTGACCCTGCCCGATGGTGCTCAGATACCTCTGAAGGAGGT
>JACDJA010000449.1_pt1 | contig 47878 bp, 48 predicted proteins | sample 7449241 | NCBI WGS metagenome assembly JACDJA01 (sample SAMN14253289, study PRJNA609438) | sludge metagenome | isolation source: initial anaerobic sludge | collected 2018-12-20 | reverse complement strand
TGGCTGAAAGGCTTAATGGGAAGATACAAGAAATTAAGGTGTCTGGCAGAGGATACCGAAGATTCGAAAATTTTAGAAGCGCAATCCTGTTCTTTCATGGTGGTCTGGATCTTTATCCACGAAAATGGTAGTAGAACCTTACTTTCTAATGTTGATGTAATTGGAAGTAAGAATCCCCAAGGACAAGGGGGTAATTCACTTTACGCTATTGGAGCTGGTTTAAATGCAGCTGGATTTGTATCAAGCGCTGGAGAATATTCAAATGTTATAAATGGAAGTTGGAGAGGCATGAATGGGAAATGGAACTCTCTGGAATGGGGTGGGAATCAATGGACTGGTGCACGAGCAAATGCATTGAGCAAAGCTGGCTATTTCAAACTTGCAAGTAGGGGAATGTTTTTTGTGGGGGCAGGTATTTCTGGATACCAAGGTTATGTAGCTTATCAAAATGGAGACTATGCAGGAGTAGCAAAATCGGGGCTGGATATTGGGATGGGTGCTTTTGCAACTTTTGGAGGACCTCCCGGATGGATAATTGGCGGTGGATATTTTGCACTTGATGCACTTGGAGCATTTGACCGTCCAATGATAACAACTCCGTATATACCGCCCATGTATGCTGTTCCAGATAATACCTATGTTGCACCACCTGTAATTTTTCCTTTGCGATGATGAAGCTATACAGATATTTATATTATAGGCTATACTCATGGAATTTAAAGACATGGGGGGAGAGTGATTTACCCCAGTTTAACGCACTTTTTGGAGTTTCTTTCATGATGTTTGTTAATATTGGATTTATTGCTGGTATTTTAGATGTTCTTGGCTTAAGAATCTTTGTTGAAGACACTCCAAAAAATGAAATTATATTTACAATGCTTGTAATTTTAGTAGCAAATTATTTTTGGTTAGTGCATAATGGGAAATACAAACAAATAGCTAAAGAATTAAAGAAAGAGCCTAAAAATAAAAGGACGAGAAATGTAATATTGCTGTGGCTATATGTGATTGTTTCTTTCGTTGTAGTCAGCTTTGTTGCTATACTATCAGGTAAATTAAAAGGATTACATTAATAAAAAACCGGACTTAGTTCCGGTTTTTTGTTTTATCTCTTTTCCCAAAGTTCGGGGTCTCTACTTGTATGCAATACGGCTGAAACGATTATGGTTTTATTTTTTTCGTCAATGGTAAAGTGAACCATAAATGGGAACACGTTTAAAACGGCAGTTCTTACGCTATTATAACGAACATTTGAAGCTTTTGGGTTCTGCCTGATAAAGTGTACTTTTTCACGAACTTCTGCCGTAAACCTTTTGTCAAGTCCATTCTGTTGTTTATTGTACCACAGGGCAGCTTGCCGAATATCTTCTTTTGCAAGGGGTAGGATTACAGATTTATACATTACAGTTCTTTTTCAATATCGTCCATTGCAGAATCAAAATCCAAAGCAGAATCAGGATTTTGTTTGTAATCTTCAAGACGTTTTAATACCAAATCCTTGTGCCATTCAGGGATATCAATATCTTCCTGTTCAATGTTTTTGTATTTATTTTTAAGGTCGTTCCATTCGTTAATCGGAATGAATACACCCGTTGTTTGTCCTTTGCTGTCTGAAATATATTGCAGGTTCATAATCGATTAATTTAAGATGTGTAAGCTTGTTGTGTTTTATAATCCCTGATTACGGAATCAATGATAGAGAATAGGTGTACTTTAAAATCAGGCTTCATTTCTTGAATTTCTTGCAATCTTTTTAATGTTTGCTTATCAAATGAAGAATTAATGCCTTCGCCCACTAAATAATCTAAAGATACCCCAAAAGCATCAGCAATTTTTTTAGCTGCATCTACGGAAGGAATAGCAATACCCCTTTCATATTTGCTAATCATCTCGCGTGAAACATCGCTTTGGTTAGCTAAATCGGTCTGAGACCAATTTTTTTCTTTTCTAAGGTTCGTAATTACAAGCGCTATTTTATTCATATAATCCTATTTTGAGTCTTATAGTACAGTGTATTTGCAAATATACGGAATTATAGGACGATAATAGAAACTATAATTCTCCGTTGGTTTGGGAATATAATCTATATTTGCGTCTAATAGTTCCAAAATAATTTTTTTAACTTTTTTCCAATGGAAATCCAAGACATCAAACAGCAATTTACCCTCTCCGAAGTAATCAAACATTACGGCCTAAAAGCCGACAAGCAGAACCGTTTAAAGTGCCCTTCCCACAACGATAAAACCCCAAGTCTGCAGCTATATTACAAAACGCAAACAGCATTTTGCTTTAGTACCAACTCCATTATTTTAACACTAGAATACCCGCCATTTCCTAGGCCCTTTAGACCATACAAATAAAAGGTGTTGTTAGGGGTTTGAGTTGGATATCGTAACGAGTACCACATTTTTGTTTCTGCTTCAAGCGGGTAGAGCTCTTTTTTTTGTGTTCCTTTTTCATCGATTTCAACTAATGCCAAAGGTGTTTTTCTGTTAAAAGGACTTGAGCTCTTTTTGTTCATATCGAAATAAAGCATATAGGCTTTACCATCTTTCTGAAGGGCATTAAACGACGCTCTAATTAATAAATCATTTGAAACATTCTGATTTTTTTTAACTATCGCAGTCCAGTTTATTTTCCTGTTTCATCGGTGTCAATAACATCATTTTAAAAATTCTCCAATCGCTGCATTTACTTCTGTGGGTTTTTCAAATTGCACGAAATGGCCGGCTTTTGGGATCATTAGCAATTGACTGTTGGGTATTTTATCTTTGCCTATTTGTGCGATGGCACTCGTTCTTCCCGGATTCAAAAAGCGGTTGGGGATGAGGTTGTCGTTCTCACCAAAAATGATCAAGGCAGGTTGCCTTATTTGAGGCAACAACTCCAAAACCGGTTCATCTACCATGCCATGTACCGATTGGACCACCGCATAGCAATAATGGTCAAAATCGTCAGCGCTGCGCATAATCAGCCGGTCGGTGATCATAAATTCGGCATCCTTCGGCATATTGTAAAAGTTTACCGCCAGATTGGTTTGGATATCTTCGGCAGAGGTGTTTTTTACGCTCTCGAGGGTCATCACGTTTCGGAACCATTGCTTTTGACCTTCATTGAACTCTTCAAAGCCGGCCGGGGCAATTAAAACCAGGGTTTTTACAGTTTCCGGGTAGTTGAGTGCTGCTACCATGGCAATTTGCCCGCCCATGGAATGGCCGGCCAGGGTAACTTCCGTGAGGTTTAGCTTTTCAACAAATGCTTTAACCACGGAGGCATAATAACTCATTTTTCCGCTGTGTGGCTGCTTCGACGACTTTCCATAGCCGGGCAAATCAATGGCAATTACGCGAAAAGCTGATTTCAATCCTTCGATGTTTTTTTTCCAGGCTGGCAGATAGCTGCCCAGTCCGTGGATAAACACGATTGTTTCTGCACCTGTGCCTTCATCCACGTAGGCAATCCTGGTGCCGTCGTCAAGCATGATTTTCTTAACCTGATAAGGATACTCCAATTCTTCCATCTGGCTTATTGGTTTTAAATGGCTATAAGGCGAAAGAAACCCATCGTAGTGCTGTGCACAGGCCAACAGGGGCGCTATTAACATCCAGGCAGAAATCAGGAAGATATTTTTTCTTGGTCGTTTCATAATTACATATTTTCAGATGTTGTAATACACGGGCGATTGATTAGAACAATAGCCATTTATACACTATAAAGGCTGTAAATGGGTTGTAAGGTTTTGTACCCGACGGGAAATTCCCGTTTATTGGGGAGCCATAGGAGTCGTCGCTGCTCTCGTAAAAATCACCCAGCCACATGTAGGCACCGTGGAGTTCGAGACTCATATAGGTGCCCAAATTATAGATGAGGGCAGCATTGGCTTCGGTGCCGATGTGGTATCCTCCCAGCCGCGGTTTGGCGTTGCTGAAGGCCAGCGCTGAACCTGCTTTGGCAATGAGGCGGTACGGAATAATGGCTTTGGAGCCCACCAGTGTTCCTCCTGCCAGGCCATAGCCCATATTCGATATGTCGGCCACGGCGGGTGTATAACGGTTCACCACGTTGCTGTGCGGAAACAAAATATAGGCCCCGCTGCTCACGAAGATGGCTCCCGGTGAACCCCATGAGTTTCCAGTTATTACGCCTGAATATTTATTGTCCTCCAGGCCATCTTTATCGCCGGTGGTATAAAGAAAGTCCAGCTTTATCTGGTCGTCAACGGTTTGTCCGTAGCGGTAAGCCGCTTTTAAATTGGCTCCAAATCCTCCTATGTCGTCCGATTTGGCCCACACATTATCCTTTTTAACATCGGTGGAACCCAGGTTGTAGTTAAAGAAACCGGTAAGCTGAAAACGGTCCATCATAAAATCCTGGTTCCTGCCAAAGAAAGCGCCCAGCCAGTAGATATCGGCCCGGTAGGGGTTGTTACCATACCGAAACTGAAAAGTGCCATTGTACTGTGCCATTAAGCTGTTGAGCCCTTGTCCCAGGATAGATACGCCGCCTTTCCCTTCGCTTCGGTCGCGCACGTAATTGGCTGATAATCCAACCTTCCAGAGCTTGCTTACCTGTTTTTCATACATTCCTTCAAACATGTTCACGTCGTCGTCGATTTGAATATCGTTCTCGTAGAATTTATAATAACCTGCTTTCCATCGTGAGAAATCTTTATCGCGACGCATGGAAATCCCCACTGCATCGGTGCCCCAGTAGGCAAGGCGGTAGGCGGTGGTCATCATTTTATCGGTAAGCGTTCGGTAGGGATTGTAGGGCGTATCAAACATCCGCATAAGACCCATGTTGATGGCATAGCCTTTCCAGGGAATCAATTCGAGTTCAACGTTTTGGGTTTGAATATTCACCTGGTCTCCCGAGATGGCACCACCCATATTTCCTCCGGTTCCATAGGCCGCATCGCCCCAGGTCCAATCTATCTCGAAGGAGGCCCTGAGGATCGCTTTTCCGTTAAAAAGGTTGGGTTGATAAATGATAAACGGGATAAGGCGTTGCTCTGCATAATAGGTGCGGAGGGTGTCGGAGGTAGTACTGGTGTTTCTTCCAAAAAGCCGGCCTACCACCTGGCCTTTAAGAAACTCACTGGTAGGATAGAAGTTTGATGTTACCCCCTGACTGATAAAAAAAGCCATGAACTGAAACTCGCTGTTGGCTTTGCGTGGAACAGAAGCCTTTTGAAAGTCAACCAGAGTGCTTTGTGCATTTACCTGAAACGCGCCCGCTAAAAACAAACACAGGATCAGGAAAAGGTGAGACTTTTTCATAATGAGTTGATTGAAATCAATTAATCGATAGATCAAATAAAGGTAAACCCGGCAATGGGCAATGTTTTAGCCTTCATTGCCGGGCCTGATGAGAGTTCTTCTGCAGATTGGTGAATAGGTTAATTATACTTCAGGTAAGTTTGAACGTTCATATCGCTGTAGACACCTCCGCTGGTACTGCCAAACCCGGCAGCAGCCGTGGGAGGGGTAACGCCCACGATAGCCGGGTCGGTTTGTGCAATCTCATATTTCATCAGCAATGGGCTTTGGTCCATAATCTGGAAAATTCCCTCGCTCACCAATGCACTGGGAGAGGATTGGTTTACCGTGATATTCCATATCCCGCTAACCGCAGATCGCTTCTGTGTAAAGGTTCCGATCAGGGTGGTTTTGGAGCCATCGGGCGTAAATGATTCAACCAAATAGGAGTTGTCGCCTTTAAAATCGGCATACACCGAATCAATACCCGCGGCAATCAGCAGTATTGCCACATTGCTTCCCGAAGAGTACCATTTGCCGATGAGCCCTACGTCGTTCAGGTTAGCCGATTTGCTTTCGGAGGCCGCGATGCCCATGCCCAGTGCACTGTAAACGGCATTTACGGTAGCCGGTTTAACCGTAACCACTTCGTCACCAGTGGCAATACCGTTGATTGTTAAGTCAATAGTAACTTCGTTGCTGCCAGCCGTGTGGGTAACAGCATAGTCGCCCAGAGTGGCTTTTCCGCCTGTAATGGCTACCGTAAATGCAGCTTTGTCAAGGGCTCCTGATTTATCATCTTCTTTATAAACAGCCTGGTTAAAAACAACCGTTGCTGTTTCATTGTCAGCTGCAATTGTAAAGTCGGCAATTGAGGGGGCTTCTCCCTTGTCATCGTCGTCGTCGCTGCACGAAGTAAATGAGATTGCGCTCATAGTGATGCCAAGCATCAGTGCGATTAATTTAAAAGGTGTGTTTTTCATCTTTTTAAAATTTAGGTTGGTTTAATAATTAGTAAATTGGTTTTCGGTAAACGGTGAACGGTATCCTTCGACAAGCTCAGGAACCAAAAGGTGAACGGTGTACGCCTGCCTGCCGCCTGCCTGCCTGCCTGCCGCCTGCCTGCCGCCTGCCTGCCGCCTGCCTGCCGGTAGGCAGGGTAGGCAGGGTAGGCAGGGTAGGCAGGGTAGGCAGGGTTAAATGTAAAAGCATCAATCTTTTTTCTTCAATCTTCTTTTCTTCTTTTCTTCCGTCTTTCAGCTTTGAGTTCTCCAATCTTTCAATCTTTGCCCTCATCATATAATCTTTTAAGTTGTTGGCGGTCAATCTTTCCCGCATCGTTTTTAGGCAGTTCTTCCATAAATCGGATGTATTTAGGGATTTTAAATTTTGCCAGTTTCCCGGTACAAAATGATAAAATGTCGCTTTTGCTGAGATGACAATTGGACTTAACCACGATAAATGCCATTCCCGATTCACCCCATTTTTCATCGGGCACACCAATGATGGATACGGCATCCACCTCTGGATGGCTTCGTATAAAATACTCAACTTCTGCCGGATATACATTTTCGGCTCCCGATATGTACATGTTCTTAATGCGGTCGATTACAAAAAGGAATCCCTCTTCATCGCGTGTCATGATGTCGCCGGTATGGAACCAGCCCTCTTTGATGGTTTGAGCGGTGGCTTCGGCATTTCTCCAATAGCCAGGCGTCACATTTGGGCCGCTTAACACCAGTTCACCGGGCTGATTGTCGGGCACCTCATTCCCATTTTCATCCACCAGCTTAGCGCGGTAATAAAAATTGGGTTTACCTATGGAACCGGCTTTCCTTATGGCATCCTGGTGGTTTAAGGAAGTTACATTGGGGCCCACTTCGGTAAGTCCGTATCCCTGGCGGATGGGAACATTTTTTGCGTGCCATTTTTCAATCAACGGAATGGGCATGGCTTCCCCGCCCACCACGAAATACCTTATTTTGCTCAGATTGGCATCCTCAAAATCAGGCGAATCGGCCATCATTTTCAGCATGGTGGGAACTGCCCAGAAGATGGTAAGGTTGTATTTTTCAAGCACCTCTAACACCCTGTCTGCCTCAAATGATTTCATGATAAGGGTATAGGCGCCATGGTGTAAAAAGGGGGTGAGCAATACATTCCAGTTGCCGGTATGAAAAGGCGGGGCAATGTTAACTGAACGGTCGGCTGAGGTAATATCCAGCCTCAATTGGGTGTTGATGCTGTTCCAGAACATCATGCCGTGCGTGTAAACCGACCCTTTGGGGAATGCGGTGGTACCACTCGTGTATATAATAAGCGCCGCATCAGCCTGGGCAGTGGGAGAGAGGTTTTCTGGGAAAGACTTATACAGCGCCTGAAAACCCTGTGACATTACCTCTAATTCGTTGAGCTTCAGTTTGTGCTTTACCCCTTTAAACGCTTTGAATGACTGAACTTTTTCAAGAAATTTTTCTTCAACAACAATCATATTCGGCCCGCAGTCTGAAATCAGAAAGTCAATCTCTCGCGAGGTGAGGCGGTAATTCAGAGGTACCAGAATTATGCCTGTTTTTTGGGCAACCGCCAACAGCACGATGTACTCCAGGCAATTTTCGGCCAAAATGGCTATGCGGTCTCCTTTTTTCAATCCCATGTTATCGGTAAAATAATGAGCAAACCTGTTCCCCAGCATGTTAAGTTGGGCATAGGTCAACGTGCGGCCGGTTTCAAATTCTTCAACCGCCACTTTCTCGGGATTGTATTCGGCCCACTTCAGGCTCCAGTCGTTGGTGATCATGACTCTGCTGCTTTTGTCTTTTTATTATCTAACGCATTTATTATTAGAACAACACATGTGGATAGGACAACCGCTGTTGAACAGGCAATGGCCGGATTGCGCACAGGGCCTTCCAGATAGCGGTTGAAGAATCCGAATGAGATGCCAAAAGATGAAACCAGGAAAGGCATTAAGTAGTAAACTGTAAAATGCACACAAAAGGCGATCAGGGTGCCTGTAAAGGCAATTTTAGCCTTCATTTTCCTGTAATAAATCCCGAAAATCACGGGCACAAATGCAGAGGCAAAGTAGGCATACACACCATTTTGCGCAAAGATGCCCACGCTCAGTCTGGGGCGTGCAATCTGTTGCCACGAGAGATAAATGGTAACCAGTCCGATAGCCACTATCACCAGTTTGTTCAGGGTTATCATCGACCTATCTGCCTTTAGCCTGTCGCCGGCCAGTGGCCTGATTATGTCGGAGGTAATGGTGGTGGAGAGTGACTGAATGAGGCCTTCGAGGGTGGATATGCCTGCCGATATGAGCCCCAGTACCACGATAAGCCCAACCACTACCGCCAGACTACCGTTAGAGAAAACATGCATTACGTAGGCGGGTATGATGGTGTCGTTTTTGAGTGCCACCCCGCCGGCCATCAGGTCGGGAAAGGTAAGGCGTGCGTAAAGTCCGGCAACCACCACGAAAAAGAACAACAATTCTGCGGCAATGGCCACCACCAAAAACTTGTTCACATCACTCTCTTTTTTAAGCAGCAGCGATTTGGTTATGATGTGCGGTTGAACCACGATGGCAATGCCCACGATAACCTGTGCGAAAATAATTTCATAGAAATCCCGAAACAGTGGGCTCTCCGGATTGGTCCATTTAGTGAGGGCGGGGTCGATGGCAGCCAGCTTTTGCATAAACCCATGAATGCCGTCGCTAAAATGGTCGTAACCCGAGGTGAGCAGGATTACGGCCACTACCAACATAATACCGGCCTGGATGGTGTTGGTATAGACCATGCTGTTGGCGCCACCAAACATCATGTAGCCAAAAATAAATATCACCACCGCCATCATAACAATATAGGGATTGGCATTGAGCGCTTTTGAGAGTACCTGCGTAATGGCTACCGTGATAAGCACTATAAAAGTGATGAGTAAAACGGCCAAAAGACCCATAAACAGGGCATAATCTTTACTTTTATACCGTTCCCCTATCCATTGCGCCAACGTAAGGGCTTTCACGGATTGGCCATATTTGCGGAAACTCTTGGTTAAAACGGCCAGTGAAATTACCGCGGCCAATGGTAAAACAATGCCATACGAGAGCACGCCACTGATTCCATAATTGGCAATGAACCCGGGATTGATCACAAAGGTGGCTGCGCTGGTCATGCTGGCGGCCAGCGATAATGCCACGGCTGTGGGTGAAAACTGGATATTTCCGATGGCGTAATCGGAAATGTTTTTGATTTTCAAGGCCCCGCGGATCACAAAGAACAGAATGATCCCCATGTAGAGAATTACCAGAATCCAGGTGCCTGTTATTTGTGCGGTTGTTGCCAATTTACTTTGTGGTTTTAGTAAGTTTCATTAATCATCAAGGGAAATTTGTCGTACACCCTCAGAGCCGAAAACCTCTGTAAGGGTTGTTTTTTTATCAATATCTGAAAGCAGCGGAGGCAAATGCCAGGCCGCCACCCGAACCAATAAATACCAGCAGGTCGCCCCGTTTTACTTTTCCGCGGGTTATGGCGTCATCAAAAGCCAGGGGAATGCAGGCCGAACCGGTGTATCCGTAATAGTGCATGATGGTATGAGCTCTTTCGCGGGGTACATCAAGTTTGTCCATGGTATCCCAAATGCTGTTGATGTTTATTTGTGTCAGAAAATAGTGGTCCACTGCCTGCGGCGTCTCCCCGATGCGCCGGGTGAGGTCGGTGGCCATTTTACTCCACATTTCAGCATTGAGCTCTTTAGGGAACTTCTGCACGAATTTGAGCAGATGGTCATTATCCTCCAAAACTTTATGAGTGACGGGCTGGTAGGTTCCGCCGGCATAGATGCCCATGTAACCGTAATATTGGCCTTTGGTAATCAACTCACCAGCCAGATACCCGGAGCTATCGGTCTCCTGGGCCTTTAGGATAACCACACCGGCCCCGTCGGCAAAAAGGGTCACTGTTTTCTTATCCTCCATATTCAGGAATTTGCTCATGGCATAGGCTCCAATCACCATCACGTAGTTGTACTGTTCATCACTCCTGATGTATTTTGACCCCATATCCAGTGCCGTTACAAACCCTGAGCAAGCCGTGTTTATGTCAAAGGTTCCGGCGTTTACCAGACCCAGTTCGTACTGCACCTTCGATGCCGTAGAAGGGGAGATAAACTCGGGGGTATCCGTTGAGATTATCAGCAGGTCAATCTCCCCGGGTTTAATGCCTCCCCGTTCCAGCGCCTGTTTGGCAGCCGGAATGCACAAATCTGCTGTAGATTGGTCTTCGGCTGCCCAGCGGCGTTCATAGATTTGAACATTATCGGCAAGCCAGTCGCTCACGTTTTCGCCCAAAAGCTCGTCGAAATATGAGTTAGGGACCACTCTTTCGGGCACATAAGCGCCGGTAGAATGAATTACGGCATTTCGCATATTTATATAGTGTTTCTAAAAAACTATTTTGTATTCAAGTGGCTATATGGTTATTCCGCCGTCCACACTTAAAACCGCCCCATTAATATATGCTGCCTCTTCCGAAGCCAAAAAAACAAAAGCACTGGCAATTTCATCGGGCTTACCCAACCGTCCGATCGGCACTTTATCGCGCATGGAGGCAAGTACCTTTTCCGGCATAAGAGAGACCATCTCCGTTTCAATAAAACCAGGTGCAATAGCATTGACTGTGATGCCTTTACGACCCAATTCGCGAGCCCAGGTTTTTGTCATCCCAATTACACCGGCTTTGGTGGCTGCATAATTGCTTTGCCCGAAATTTCCATAGAGCGCCACTACAGAGGAGGTGCTGATAATGCGCCCGTACCCTCTGTCCATCATATAGGGTGCAATGGCCTTTGTACAATAAAAAACGCCGCTCAGATTCACGTCAAGGACCTGCTGCCACTGCTCAAGGCTCATCTTTTTTAAACTGGCATCGCGTGTAATCCCCGCGTTGTTCAGGAGGATATCAATCTTACCATATTTTTCGATGACGGCAGTGGTGGTTGCTTCTACCTGCCCATAATCAGCAGTATTTACCTGGTAAAAAGCGGCTTTGTTCCCTTTCCGGCGAATCTCTTCTGCCAGCTTGATACCTTTTTCATGGTTCAAATCCCAAATGAGAACTGTGGCACCCTCGGCAGCGAATCGTAGGGCTGTCGCTTTACCTATTCCATCTGCACCTCCGGTAATGATGGCAATTTTATTTTCAAGTTGTTTCATGCTAATCGGGTTGTCTTGTATTTTGAGTTTTTGTTTTAACTATTCTCAACTATCAGCGATGTACCCATGCCACCGCCAATGCAAAGGGTGGCAAGGCCGGTTTTTGCATCGCGTCGTTTCATTTCGTAAATAAGTGTAGTAAGGATGCGGGCGCCCGAAGCACCAATGGGATGCCCCAGGGCAATGGCCCCGCCGTTCACATTGACTATGGCCGGATTGAGACCCAAATCGCGCATTACTGCAATGGATTGCGAAGCAAATGCCTCATTGGCCTCCACAAGGTCGATCTGATCGATGGTGTAGCCTATTTTTTCAAGCGCTTTTCGCGAAGCGGGAACCGGTCCATACCCCATAATTTTCGGATCGAGTGCCACCGAAGCATACGATTTAATGGAGACCAGCGCCTTAAGGCCAAGCTCATCGGCCTTTTGCCTCGACATAACAATAAGCATGGCCGCGCCATCGTTTATACCCGAAGAGTTTCCGGCAGTAACGGTTCCTTGTTTATCGAAGGCGGGGGATAGTTTTGCCAGTTTTTCGAGAGTGGTGCCGGGGCGGGGAAATTCATCGGTATCCACCACCAGAGGCTCTCCTTTGCGCTGAGGAATCACTACGGGTACAATTTCATCAGAAAAGGTTCCTGCTTTAAGCGCTGCTTCGGTCTTTAACTGACTGCCCAGTGCAAATTCGTCCTGTTCCAGACGCGAAATGTTCCACCGTTTGGCAATGTTTTCGGCCGTTACCCCCATGTGGTAATCGTTGAATATTTCAATGAGACCGTCGTGTATCATGCTGTCCACAATATTCCCATCGCCCATACGATAGCCGTATCTGGCTTTTGGCAGCAGATAGGGTGCGTTGGACATACTTTCGGTGCCGCCAGCGAGGATGACATCTGCATCGCCCAGCATAATAAACTGAGCAGCCATGCTTACGGCACGCAGACCCGAGCCGCAAAGTTTGTTGATGGTCATGGCGGTTACCGTTTCGGGCAGCCCCGAATAAATAGCCACCTGCCGGGCAGGATTTTGCCCCAGACCTGCCGAAAGAATATTGCCCACAATTACGTCATCAATCAGTTCAGGAGCAATCTGGGCGCGTTTAATGGCTTCTTTAGCCGCAGTAACGCCCAAATCAACAGCATTTGCCCCAACCAGACTGCCACCAAAGGAGCCTATCGGGGTGCGTGCTGCTGAAACAATAACGACTTCTCTCATGATGTGCTTTTAGATTAGTTTTAAATCTTTAACGAAGTAACACTGAAATTAAGTCATTTAAAAGTGAGATTTGAAGATTTGCAGGTCTGACTTTAAGTGTTCAAATGTTAAAATTATATTATAAAAGCTTGTATATGAGAAAACTAATAAAATAATTGGAGGGTTGACTTGATGATAAATAACAATGTTCTGTTTAAACATCCTTGATGCTGAATTGAACCTTTCTGTATATTTTACGCAAGATTCCGACCCGAATTGCTCACGATTGCTGGTGAGGATTGACATGGCGTTGGGATAGAATGACGAAGAGTAGGGTCTTCCGAAGGCGGCGGGCAGGAGTAAATTGATTTTAGAAGTTTTAAGAAAATTCAGGTAAAAACCAACTCTGTTATATTGCCATCTACCTTAAAAACTTCAGGCACATGGTTGTGCAACTCCTTTACCAAATAGGCCATGAGTCGGCACTTATGTGGGTCGGAGATCAGCGGCACGGCGGGCTCATGGACGGCAACGAGTAAATTTTCAAGATTGATATCCAGTTCCTTATAGGAAGCCACATGATGATACCACGATATCGTGGGTATATACACCGCGCGCAGTTTATACGCCTGCTCCCGTTCCATTAATCTATATTTTCGGGACAGGCTTAGCACTCTGGCATACTTTTCAAGGGAAATGAGCGATTGCATATAGGCTCCAAAAAATGTGTGCCACCTGTACTCAAATATCTCCTCTTTATAACTGTTGAGAAAGGTTTCAGCGTATTCGGCAGCCTCTTTGGCCCTTTTGTTTTTATTCAGTGCACGGATGTAAAAAGAGGCGAATCCAACCCGGGTATGGTGACTTTTGTTGTGTTTCAATTCAGGAAATGCGCCCTGCATAAGTTTTAGCGCCCTATCATTTTGATTCATCCTGAGCAGGACGGCGCACAGGTTATTCACATAATGAAGATAATCGCCCGAATGTTGTCGTATGGAGAGATAACCGTATGTGGCCGACTTTTCGAGTTCATTAAGCCTTGAGTGCAGCATTACCCGGTTCGAGTAGTAGTTCAGAAGAATCCGGCGTGAATAAAACTGACCGTTTTTCATCATTAAATCCAAATCATCATAAATCTTATCCAGCTTATCGTACTCTTTGTAATTAAAATAGATGAGTGTAAGTCTTATAATTGCCAGATACCGGTTTAACCCGTCAATGTCTTCATCATAAAAAACACTTTTGAGCCACTCTTCCCATTTGCGCGATTCCGTTTTGTTCAGCATATATTGGTCAACAATATCTATGGTGGCTTCATGAAGTTTGCGGTTTACCCCTATGCAATGGGCGTAAAGCTCTCCATGTTGGGTTAAGAAACGGTCAACGATGCGGTTGTAGTGATGGCGGAACCTGATTAAAAGATAAAAACGGTAATTACGGATAATTTCGTAGAATCGTGTGAAATAGTAAGGGGGCGTATCAAAACTTTTAATCAGCCTGATTAAGGCTTCCTCCTCATGCGCCGATATACTGTCCATCATTATATTGCGGTCCATATCGAGCAGCCAGTCGTAATAGAGGTCCACGTCAATGGAGCGAAGCTTTTTATTGATCCAATTTTTAAGGTTGGAGTATTTTCGTTTGTCAATGGATAGTTTGTAGGGAAAGGTTTGTTCCGGGTAATGCGTGTTGTGGTAGATGAGGTCTAATATTTCAATATTATCGGCATCCTTAAATTGCTGCACCGATTTTAGAAAAGTAACCTCATGCGGTAACAGGGAGTTTGCAAACTTTGTAAAATGGGAAAGACGCGACGACATAATCCGAACTGTTTTTTGCTAAGTTACTGAAATTTTCCTTAATTTATCTGTTGTGAGACTCTTCGATTTTAAGTAATCTGTGTTTCCCTTTTCTACAGTTTAATTTGATAAAAGGATTAAGTCTGCTTAAATTTGTATCTGTCACAAAGATCTGACTGATGTCCATATCCATAGATGATTTTTTAAAGAACCTTTATTTACTCGGGTTGGAGGGGAAGAAGGGAGTGTCGGGAAGCCGGCTGGCAGAGAGACTGAATGTTTCGGGTGCTGCCATTACCGACATGGCCCGCAAATTGAGCCAAAGAGGCTTGCTGCGGTATGAACCTTACCGTGCGTTGGAATTGTCTCCAAAGGGCAAAGCAATGGCACTTAATATTGTGCGCAAACACCGATTGTGGGAGCTCTTTTTACATCAGGTGCTTAAAATGGACCTGCTGGAGGTGCATGATGAAGCCGAGCGGTTGGAGCACAACACTTCCGACAAGCTTGCCGAAAAACTCTCGCAGTTCCTGGGTAATCCGGAATTCGATCCGCATGGCGATCCCATACCCATGACGGACGGCCACCTTCCCCGGACGAGGAAGGAGTTGTCGCTTGCCGACACAAAGCCTGGCAGGACCTATTGGCTGAGTCGGCTGCAATACAGAAGCCCGGAGGTGTTCGAATTCTATAAACGACACGGTTTAGCACCCGGATTGCAGTTTACCACCTTTAAAAAATACAGCTTCGATGGCAGCCTGGAAATTGTGGCAGACGAACGCACTTTCTGTAAAATTACTCTTTCCATATATCGTCCAAATCTATCTTAACTGTTCTCCCTTCTTGCACTTGCCGCCTGCTCTCTTTTATTTTGGCGACAAAATCCGGGTCATAAGATTTTTTCCCGGCCACTTCGAACTTTATTTTGAGTGCTTTGACAAATGCCATCAGAGCATTTTCCTGCTCAACCGTCTCAGGATGGATAATGAAACCTATTTAAAGCAAAACGCTCCCGGAATAATCCCTGCTTTAAAGGTATCTACGGGTGTCCCATTGGCGCGATAGCGATAAACCAAACCCGGCTGCACGTAATCAATGGCGTCGGTCACGTACACATCGCCTGAAGCCGGGTCGATATCGAGCCCATAAAAGCCGGCATTTGGGCTTTCTATAAAGATCTCCGGGCGTTGATTTCCCAGTACCGGCATTCGATATATATGCCGGTTAATGAAATAGACAATATCCTTATCACCATTGAGTTTTACCTGCGGGAGCCGGTCGCCCGGTTCAAACCGGATGGTCTGCTCTATTTCACGTGTTTCAGCATCTATCCTGATAAGACCTGGCGCTTCGTATCCATAAGGGCTGCCTTCATATCCGCCATCTGTACCCACCCATATTTTATTATAGCGATCTATTGCCAGGGAGGAGGGCTGAATAAGCATCTTAATGGAATCCACCAGGCGATCGGTTTCACTGTCTATTACAAGTATCTGATTGTCGTAGCTCTGACAGTTGGTAAACACATATTGCTTGTATTGTACCATTTGGTCGGTGGGGTGTTGATAAAACCCGGGCGACTGATTGTTCACGTCAATAAAACCGGTTATCCCACCATCCACCACCCCGGTTTGTTCATAACTGCCCAAAGGGTCCACAATCCAGATGCGCCTGGCATAAATGTCAGTCACATAAGCCTTGTGTTTATCTATAAAGTGAATGGAACGGGGTGAGGTGAGGCCGGTAATCTTACCCACATACTTAAAAGTATTCACGTTGATAACGTAAATCTTCCCGCTGTTATTTATCACTATGTATCCCAATGAATCACGGATGGCCATGAATTGAGCCATATCACCCAGTGTTAGGCCATTGGTTTCGTAAAACACATCGTTCCTAACTGTCATGGAATCCACATTGTAGAAAGAGAGTGATGCATTGCCATACATAAAATTTCCTTCATTGACAATGAATACGCCGGATGGAACCGTTACATCGAGCCGTTCAAAATTCCATAACTTATCATCATCCATACAGCCATTTAAAGCCGCTGCAGATAAAACAAGCAATACTAATAATCTTTTTAGAGCCATCACAACTATATCTTAATCATTAACATAAACATAAAATTACGTCCGGGCATAGGGCGATAAAGCACCGACTGGTAAGTTTCATCAAACAGGTTGTAAATATTTAGTTTGGCGGAAAGGTCTGTTTTGCCCAAATTGAAGTCTTGGCCCAACACCAAATCATTCATGTAGTATGAATAAAGTTTATCGCGGCGCGACACATCATTGCTTGAAGTGGTAAATTGTTCGCTGTAGGTATTGTGTTGCCACGAGAGATAAAATCGATGGTAGCTAATGCCCGCCAACAAGTTAAAAGAGTGCAAAGGTATATACAGCAGTTGCTTTCCATACGACTCATCGCCCCATACCAACGGGTCGCCATAATTAACGGAACTGGTATAAGCATAGGTGGTTAGCAAATGATAGTTTAGTTTGTTGAAACTACCTTTAAGGGCAGTGCTCACCTCAACGCCTTTTGATAGAACGTTTTTGACGTTCATGGGTGTCCAAAAACCTTTGTAGTCGGGTATCCAGATGACCCAATTGTCTATATCGGATCGATAAGCTGTAATTTCGCCCCTCAGATGAACGTTTTTTCCTGTAAGCTGATATTCAAGTCCCGCTTCGGAGGTAAATCCCTCTTCAGCCTGCAGATCTGGATTTCCGCCCGGTTGCCAATGCAAATCGTTAAGGGTGGGGGCGTGATAATTGCGAGCCACGTTGCCCTTAATTAAAAGGTCTTTACCCTTAATCAAACGATAGTCGAAACCAACATAAGGTACTATTGGAGACAACTCTCCATCCACCAGCTCCTGACGAATCATTGCATTGAGATTAATCCGGTCGTTAAAGTTCCGGCCAGCCGACAAGAAACCCGACCATGAGCTACGATCCCCCCGGTAGCCGCTCTTTTGCACCGAATCTTCAGATGCTACATCGTCAAAATTAAAATCAACACTACTCTTTAGTGACCACGCAGAATGGCCGGTATAATTATACTCAATATGGCTAAGATAACTTTTGGCCTTGCTTTGCGAATAAACGGCCGGTATCAAACCACTGCCGGGTACCTGGTTGCGCTGAATATAATCCAGATTCTTACCTGAATAACCGGAACGCAAAACCAGATTGGCACTGGGCCAATAGTGTTTCCAGTCGGCAACCACTTTATGGTCCTCATCAACCTGATTGTTAAGGTTCGAGTTATCAGGTCCTTCGTAGGTGGTGGCGCGGGGAATGGTGCGGTCGGCTCTCTGGCCCCAGTACTTTACCGAAAACAGATCGTACTCCGACATACGCCAATAAAACTCCTGCAACAGTCCATACCTGATCCAATCGGCCCTGTCGTTGGTATCTTTTGGGTTGATAATGATGCCTGTTTGAGGATCAATGGTGGAGATCCCATGATTGATAAAGGTATAATCGTTGGCAGAAAAGCTGTGATACACCCTGGTTTTGGATTGAAACCGGGCATTGCCAAATCCGATGTCCAGGAACTCATCAAACGAGCTGTAGCTGCCGATGCCCTGTAAATATCTTAGCCCAAAGCGGTTGTTCCAATTGACTGTATTTCCCAGATTAATGGAGCCGCCCAGTCCCCCACTATTACTGGCAATGGAAGCTGCCCCGTGTTGCAGATTCAGGTTGTCGATTACATAAACCGGAATGAGCGAGAAATCGACCATCCCCGTCATAGGAGAGTTGATGTTAATGCCGTTCCAGGTAACCTGGGTGTGTGAAGGAGCGGTTCCCCTGAAAGATGCCGTTGCCAGGGCCCCGCGTCCCTCGCTCTTGATAAAAATCGACGTGTTTTCGGAAAGAAGGCCCGACAATGACTGGTTGATCTTCTCGAATAAAACGATTGAATCCACTTCGGTAACCTTCATACCCGCAGTCTCTTTTGCAAAAATCCGGGCGGCGTTTACCGATACCTCCCCTATTTGAAAAACTGAATCACGGATACCCTGGGAGAGAGCGGTATCTGTAACTCCTGCAAAAGTCAATATCAAAAAAATAAGAGGGGTAGGAACTCCAAAACGAATATTGATTTTTGATTTGGCCATAGCTGCAACAATTTGATTTAACAAAATAAAATTGCGACTTTGCAGCTTACGATGTGAATAGAAGAAGCCAGAAGATACATCGTTCTGATTAGCCAACCCGTTCGCCGCAGGCTGCAAAATCTGATGTTCACTGGCAGGTCTTCTGACTTATCCCGGTTTCCTGGGCCTTCCCATCCGTTTAATAATTTCGGACAGTGGCAGTAGAAAGGAAACCAATTGGCTATTAAATTGAGCCGGGACTCACAGCAGCGGGAACTGTTGCCGACTTCGCGCCTTTGCCAAATAGCAGCAGGCGAGGCACGGCATTCCCTTTTAATCCGCCCTCTGAATACGCGAGGGTCATTACGGAACCAACGAAAGGTCAAAGTTAGGCTTTATTTCTTTCTCATCAAAAACTATAACGATATTAGCTGTGGAGATCGGCAAATGTTGGTAGAAAGGCCTGCGATTTATGCCGCAACTTTTAACCGGGATATATTGAGATTTAAAAAAGTTAAAAAAAAACACCGATATAGAGAGCTTTTCGGCATCTCATTCGGTGTTCTCTTTTATTCAGTATGGTGGATTGAGCTTTCAGCTAACCCTCTAATCTTTAATCCTTAATCCTTTTTCAGTCTTCTTTATTCTCCGTCCCAGCCTGCAATGCGGGCCAGTATCCACCACATGGCGTAGGCTTTGCGGTTAGCGGTGATGTGCTGGGTGTTGTGATCGCCAAAAGCTACTTTTCCATTGGGTGATTCCAGATTATAGTAGAACCCATTGCCTACTGAGTGTTTGTCTTGCCACTCTTTATAAAAATTACCGCCATATTCTCTTGAGTTACCGTCGTCGCCGGCATCGTCCCAATAGTTGCCATCCATATCGTGGCTGTCGATGCTGTAGTAGTCGAGGCAAAAGAGTTTTTCCTTGTTGCAGTAATCATTAATCAGGTCGGCCTGGTTTTTAGGCTTACCGGTGCCAACATTGTTGTTTGCATTGGCGTGCCCGGTCATGAAGATAAAATGGACAGGTTCTTTGCGTTGCCCATTTCCTGTGCCAATCTTGGTGCCATTGGGGCCGTACTCTTTAATAAGGGTTTCCATGCCAGGAATGTAGTTCTCCAAAGGCTTGTGTCCGGCAATGTCACACCACGACCACATCACTACATTGATATGTGCATTTATAGATGCATCTAAATAGTTGCGGGTGGTTTGTATAAAGGCGGTCTCGTTTTCACTTAAGTCAGTGGCAGTAACGCCTGGAGGGGCGTATCGACTCAATACATTATCGTTAAAGTCGAGCTTTCCTACCGCCCGGTTTTTATCGGTGATGGCAAATAGTTCGTTGTCTCCACTTTTATAGCCGGGTAAGCCAAACATTCCCCTCGCCACATGGGTTCCGTGTGAGGTGTGCTGGTAGGCGATGTGCAATGTAGTACGTGCCTTGTTAATATATTCCGATGGAATGCTTCTCAATACCGATTCCAGCGCTTCCTCGTGGCCAGCCACAAACTTCGTTCCTTCGACTTTTACACTGTCATTGGGCAAGAACTCCTCAATCTTCGCCTCGGTTCCTTCACAAGCCAGCATAACAAACATTACCGGCATCCACAATAATAAAAAAGATGACTTCTTCATATACATTCATTTTGAGGTTAAAATAAAAATTTGAATTAAAAATGTCTGTATCCCATACAGTTAAAGAGATAATAACTGCCCTTCAGATAATTTATTGCTTCATTCGTCAAATAAATATGAGTGTTCGTAAAATAGTTGGTAAATATACGACAGAAATCATTTGAAGGTTACTCTTTTTGATTAAAAGTTTTGTTTTCCTATCATTGTTTACCTGTTAAAGATTAATACATTCCTTTCCGGCAGTTGCCGGATAGGAATGACAAAGATATAGGTTTAATCAGCCATTTATGCATCTATGAAGCCACGCCTTTTTCTGTACAATCCAACCTGCGAAATGGCCATTGCCAATGGACAGGTCTCTTACATGCCTCCCCGAAACCTGGCTCTTTTTGAGTATGATATGGCCTCTTTTCCATTTGTTTTTGGCAATTCAAACGACTTTATACTTGTTCCGAATCGGGAAGATCATACACTTGCCCATCTGGAGGAGATCGGATGGGAAATACCATCATTGGTGGTCACTCCTGAAGATTTACCCTCTGATGTGTGTGAAGGATTGGAGTTGCACCCGTGGGGGTGGAGTCCTGCGGTATATAGTCGCTTTTCCCTTTTTATGCCCTATCTGGATGCTGCCTGGCCACGAAGTCCATTTTACAGTTGGAACGCAGATTTGGCTTTTTTGTTGAGTCGGGGTACAGGATACAGATTTTTAGAGACTTTACGGGCTTTATACGAAGCTGATGAAAAGAGTTATTCATTGTTAGAATTACCCGACAAGCCAATTATTTTAAAGAACGAAAGTGATCTCCAACGTATTGTGCAAACGTTCTCTTTGCCGGCCGTGATAAAAACACCATGGAGCGCGTCGGGCAGGGGGCTCTACCGGATCCGCAACGTCGCAGATGACCCTGGTAAATCGCCCTGGGTAAAAGGGATGTTGCGCCGTCAGAAAAAGTTGTATGTGGAAGCCTGGCAGGATAAGGTTCAGGATGTTTCGTTTCACTTTTGGCTTCATCCTCACCATATAGAATTTCTGGGGCACAACTTTTTTTATACCGAGCCTTCGGGCCAGTTTGCCGGCTGTGCCATCGGATACCCGCAAAACCTATTTACCTTGCCAGGCGATCAAAAAAGAGTGGGGGAGGCTTTGGATCAGGCTGCTCATCTGCTTGCCGCAGGTTTGCAAACCTTACAGTTGAATCACGAATATACTGGCCCGCTGGGTGTAGATGCTCTTTTTTTCAGCTATCCCGAAAGGGGAGGAGAGGTTTTATTGAATCCCTGTGTCGAGACCAATCTGCGATATACCATGGGGTTGGCCAACGTGTTGCTTAAAAGGAGGTTGAATCCCAAAAGTACCGGCATGTTGAAGACCGGTGTATTTGCACAAAACGGCTGGAGCGAATTTTGTAGCGAAAATAGCCGGCACAATCCGCCGGTTATAGAGAAAGGGGTGCTGAAAAGAGGATTTTTGCCTTTGGTATCGCCTTATGTGGAAAAACAATTTGGGGCGTGGTTACGTGTAGAGAGGCCCTGATAGAAACGCCCTATTAGGGCGTCCCTACCGTACCGTCCGTCCCTACGCCGGTAAAATCTGTTCCTTGATTATTTTTTCTGCTGCATTGTAACCAATTTCCACCAATTCATCCACCTTATCAAAATCCCAAAGTGAATAGTTCTGCATTTCGTGGGGTTCAATCATAAAATCACACAACTTACGGCTGGCTGTGGTGTTTTGCTCAATGCTCAGGTTAAAGGTGCGTTGGGCAACGTCGCGCAGGCTTTCCAATTTTTCCACACCCCCTTCGTAGTTTACATGAACACCAATCAGCGTTTTGCATTTATCGCGGATAGAGGCGGCAGGGAGGTTGTCAAACAGGCCTCCGTCCACGTAGGTTTTGCCATTAATCCTCTGAGGAACAATGATAACAGGTACCGAACATGAGGCCAGCACGAAATCAAAAAGCGAACCCTCTTCTTTTACTTCATTTTTACCATCTGTAATATTGGCAACCGACAGGAAAAGGGGAATTTTAAGAGCCGAGAAATTATCCTCCGATATTTCATTGGCAAGGATGCGTTTCACTGCATCCAACTGAAAGAGACCGTTTTTCCAAAACTTAATGGAAACCATATTAAATATCTTGTCTTTTTTTACCAGTTTCAGAATGTGATCCGGCGAGTGGCCTGCGGCATATAAAACCCCGATAAGTGCGCCCATACTTGCTCCTGAAATAATGTGGGGCGAAAGACCATGTTCGTCCAGAGCCTTTAACACTCCGATATGCGCAAACCCGCGAGCGCTGCCGCCACTCAGGGTAAGGCCCAGCGGATGGGGTTTGCGTAGCTTTGATTTCCGTTTTACAGAGATGTTTTTATCCTTAACGCTTGCAACGAAAGGACGGGTGAGTTGCCTTAAAAAGGAGTTGACGGGCATAGCGGTGATTGATTTTTAAACGTTCGATTTTCAAATTTAATGAAATTGCTGTGTTTTAAGGTTTCCTGGTTATAAAAGTGGGTTTTGCCTTATACCCTATTAAGTTTTTTAAAATTATGAATCAACAAATTTACACTATCTTTACTTTGCATTGCATGTTAGAATATGATTTTATGAGCTGGCTAATTGTAATTGAAATTTTATATCCCCTGCTGATAATTGCTATTTGCATTAACATCATCCTGGAAACCTCCTCGTCGGTTAAAGCTTCTGCTTATGTCTTACTGGTTCTGCTCATTCCGTTGGCAGGAATCGCCATCTATCTTTCGGTAGGACTGAATTACAGGAAGAGAGGCATCTATACAAAAAAGCTGATTACCGACATGAAACAGGCCATAGCTGTTTTGCGACGGGTGGAGCATTTAAAGGAGGAAAATACCCGTTTGTTTAACCGAGATTATGAGAGATACAATGGCCTGAATGAGATGTTATTTGCAGATAATCAGAGTTTATTGACACAAAACAACCATGTGGAGCTGCTCATTAACGGAGAAGAGAAATTTCCAGCTTTGCTTCGCAGCTTAAAAGAAGCCAGGCATCACATTCATATTGAATATTATATTTACGAAAACGACCATATAGGCAACCAAATAGCCGAGGTTCTTATTGAAAAAGCACGTGAAGGTGTTCAGGTGAGGTTTATTTACGATGATTTTGGCAGCAGGAGCATCCGCGGAAATATTGCAAAAACCTTAAAGCAAAACGGTGTTGAAGCCTATCCGTTTTTTAAAGTCAGGTTTATACCTTTTGCCAATCGTTTCAATTACAGGAATCACCGCAAGATCGTCATTATTGATGCCGAAACGGCATATGTGGGAGGAATTAATGTAAGCGACAAATACATCAATTCACATGCTGGTAATTTGTTTTGGCGGGATACGCATCTTCAAATTAAGGGTCAGGCTGTATTGTATTTGCAAAGGGTGTTTTTGGCCGATTGGAATTTTTGTTCGGAACAGCAATTAACCGCAACCGATGAGTTTTTTGCCAGTTTTAAAAACACTGAGAGCCACCATCCAACCTGGATACAGATAGCTGCCAGTGGCCCCGATTCAGTGAATCCGTCTATTCTCTACAGTCACTTATTTGCAATTCATAACGCTCAGCGCCAGCTTTTAATTACCACGCCCTACTTTATTCCCGGGCAAGAGTTTATAGAGGCATTGCGCATGGCCGTCCTGCGAGGTGTTGAGGTAAAACTACTGGTTCCCGGCATATCCGATTCACGGTTTACAAATGCAGCCTCAAAGGCACACTACGAAGATTTATTGCAGATAGGGGTTAGAATATTTTTGTATCAAAAAGGATTTGTTCATGCCAAAACGTTGGTTTGCGATGGTGAATTGTCACTGGTAGGAACTGCCAACCTGGACCACCGCAGCTTTGACCTGAACTTTGAAGTAAATGCCATAGCTTATGACGTCGGACTTGCGTCGAAACTGCAGGCTGTGTTTTTAGAAGACCTGAAGGATGCCGAAGAGATAACCTACGTCCAATGGAAAAACCGGCCATTTGGAGCCCGGTTTCTGGGGAAATTTATACGCCTTGCTGCGCCATTGTTGTAAAGGGGGTTGAGTGATTTATTGAAAATCAGCAGGTTTTCCCGGTTCAGAGTTTATTGACTGCTTCATTAACCTGGTTTAAAGATTTCACCAGGCCAAATGAAGATAATGTGGCGCCACTGATTGCATCCACCTCTTTGCCAATTTCAATTTTTTCGGAGGCTTTAACTCCTTTGAATTTACTCAGCCATTTTTTTGAAGTGATTTGATAGCCATGACTGGAGCGATAGGCAGAAATTTTGACCAACGCAATGGTCCTTGTGTTATCGTAAACAACCAGATAGTCGAAAGTGTCGTAGCGTCCCAGTCCCTCAGACAAGCACACCCATCCTGTAGATTGGTTAGTTCCGGTATCTGTGAATTCAAATATTTGTAGCGGATGATGCTCTTCGGTGGCAGGCAGATTTAGCACTTCTTTGAAGTCTGGGTTGGAGTGCTTGCCAAAGGCCTCATCCAGCGCTTCTACCATTAATTTTTGGGTCTTCTTGTCCGGTGTTCCTTTCTGTGCATTGGTGGTTGCAAATGAAAGTGCCAAAATGGCAAATACTAAAGTAAATCTTGAGTAAATCATAGTTTGAAATTTAGAACCAAAAACCGATACCCATATTGAACTGTTTCTGGTATTGTTTAGAGTCCTGAGGTTGCGCCCAGGTGATGTCTGCCTTTATCGCCACACCAGGTGCCAGTGAGTAACCTGCTCCGGCAGTTATCTCTTTAACATCATAGGCATCGTTTTTGGGAGTGGATGATTCAACTTTATGATGCAGGTTGTATCTTTCATACCTGACAAAAGGAGTAAGGTTTTGTTCTTCATTCCCTGCCCTAATATCCCAGGCTCCCTCCAGGTACCAACCCAGTGTTTGTGAGCCCAGGTCCTGCCCGGTAAATTGGTTGTAGGCTTTGGTGTCGGATATATTGTCGAGAATCACTTGCCCGCGTGAATGAAAATTTCCCTTTGAAAACCTGTAATCCAGTCCAAACATCTGAATACCCACCCGGGAGGAGTCGGCCCTTTCAACGGCGTCTTTATCACTGGTATCAAGATGATTGTACAACGTGGATTGGGTCTTTCCCATAAATGTGGCCGCCCCAATCTGCAACCCGGAGATTCCGAAATAGTTGATCTTGAAGGCGACGTTGGGACTGGAAATAATTGACTCGGCCCCTTTCTGGCGCCCCTTTCTGATGCCTTTACTTCCACCTAACAACCCTTTTTCGTCGTAGCTTTTCAGTCCGTTGACTAATAAAGCCTCATAACTAAGTGGGATATTGGTGAGACGACCATTGATTCCCAGTCCGATCTCCCGCCAGGTAGTTGGGACAACCCTGGAATCCACAGAGGGTCGTTCAACGCCATTAAATGTAGTAGGCTCGTGATTTTGGTTGATAATGCCCATAGGGATTAAAAGTAACCCTCCTGTAAGGTTGAAACCCGGCGAAATGCGGTGTTCAATAAATGCCTGTTCAATATAGACTTCTGAAACATGCTCATACTCTATCTCTGTAACGAAAGATGTTTTGGGTGAGAAACTGTAGCCTAAAAATACCACCAGACGTTGAACATCCAGATTTCCGTTTTGACGGTAACCATTATCAAAAGGTTGGTTGTAGTTGATTTGACCATAACCGCCCAACACCAACTTTTGTGAGGATAGCTCTTTCAAAATTTTCCCGGAGCCATTGACCTCCAAGGTATCTTGTGCTTTGATCGCAATGGTTGATAAAATAATGAGGGCCGCGATTGTAAAACTTCTTCTCATGCTTCTGTTGTTTAATAAGGACAAAAATATCCTCTTATCAGAAGCTTTACAATCCCAAATATTGGGGATTTTGTTGTTGAATAAATTCTTTTAGGGAATAATGGAGTAGCGGGTGTCAAAACCCGGTAAAAGGGAATAAATTGATTTTAAATATACTAACGGAGCTTGTGCCGCTTTTGATACAAGTAGGGATTTGGAAGCGAAAATGCCCCTAAAGCTAATATATATCTGGTACTGACCGGGAAAAAAATAGACTCCCGAATTACTCACCAGAAATATGGTTTACATTGATATAAATTGATTTGTCAAAAACAGGAAAAGCCTGTAAATCAAGTAATTTACAGGCTTTTGAATTGAAATGAATCTTAAAAAGTCGGGGTAGCAGGAATAGTACTCTCGCTTAGAAAACGATCCATCTCGGATTTCAATCGCGGAAGGCTCTCCGCCTCGTTAAAAACAGGAACGATGATTGTAAGTAAATCAGGAGATTTCATGATCACTCATATGTTAGTAGTAAATAAGACAACTGCTAATTTAACAAAGTCTGACCACACATTATACTTCAGAGCAACAAATTAAACATGCTTCTACAGATAAAAATCTGAAGCAAACCTAAATGCCAATTCTAAAGAAAACCTGAAGTTACCATTAACGCCGATTCATACGAAAGCCAACAGTCCATTCTACGAAGTCGGACACATGAAAAGCATAATCGCGGAGCGTTATACCTACAAAAGTATTATTGGAGATATAATATTTAAGGCCTATACGTTGGTGAAAGACCGGCGATTGATTTTTTAACTTTTTGCGGTATAAATAAAAAGCAGGCTGTATAACCAGCGACACTCTGTTAATGACCAACTCATACGAGGGGTAAATGCTCAGTTCGAGATTTTCATAGAAGGGGCGATCTACCGGGTCCAGCTCCCCCGCCTCAACCCCTACCTGAGCATTTATTGAACCATCGTATGAAAAGGTCATTCCAACGCCTATTTCCGACCTGTAACTTACCTGTCGGTTATAAAGTGTAGATATCCCCCAAACAGGAAAAGTAAGGCCTTCATATTTTTCGTAGATATCAATCTGTACCGAATCGAATATCACATTTTTAGCCCCGACAAAAGTGGAAATCAGCCATTCCCGACTCCTGGTACAAGGCGACACTTCTTGTTTTTTAAAATCGGGGGAGTCATGAAAATTATACTTCAAACTTATTTTGGGCGCGATGGTGTTGATACCGAAATTGGGTTTTTTTAAGCGCACCGTTGGAGAAATGGGTGAGACTAAAACCCGATTCAAGTTCAAACCTGTTGGTAAGGTGGTAATGCATGCTCAAACCTGCTTCTATCAAAAAGGATTCTCCGGCCCCTATGGCCACGTTGTATTTATTTTTGACGGGATTAAATGATTTCCAGTTAAAGGTGGCTCCAAATCCAATTTCATAATTTAAGCTCCACCTGTTCCATCGTTTAAAAGGGGCATTAAAAAAGCCATACAATGCCACGGGAACACCTATTTCCTCGGGATTGTAGAAATCGATCACCGACACCCCGATACCCCAGGAAGGATATTTAAATATCTGTTCCCAAAGCTTTTCGCCTGTTGCCTGAGTAGAAAGTTTAAGTGAAAACGCATGGAAAGCGTTTATCTTGTCCGATTCAATATTATTCCCCCGCAAAAAATCGTTGGTGGCAAATACATAACCATTCTGATAACCTGCCGTAAAGGAGAGGTTTTGCAGGAAACTTTTCTTCCGAATACCGGATGAGCCGTGCTGCCCCTTTGCAATCAAAGGGATTAATAAAATGAGAAGGATTTGTAGATTTTTAACTTTCATCGTAATTTGTATGTTGTGCGCTTAGGGAATGTAATCGCAAAAATCCGAACGAGTTCCAAAGATGTACCAAAGCTAAATGCCGATTCTAAAGAAAATCTGAAGTTGCCATTAACGCCGGTTTATCCCAAAGCCAACAATCCAAAGAACAAAGTCGGACACATAAAAGGCATAATTCTGCTTTCTTTAGATTCTCTTTAGAATTAAAGCGTTAATTTGCACTATAACAAGATTAAACGCCAAGACGGATGAAGCTTTTGATCATTGAGGATGAGATTGAATTGCTTATCGCCATCAGCAATTATCTTATAAAAGAAAATTATCTGTGCGAATTGGCCGACAATTTTACCGCTGCCCGGGAGAAATTGTCAGTGAATGCCTACGACTTGATATTACTCGACATTAGTCTGCCCGACGGGAATGGACTTGAATTGTTAGAGACCATTAAAGATTACCAGGAAAAAGCAGGTGTCATCATTGTTTCGGCAAAGAACTCATCGGACGACAAAATTGGAGGGCTGGATATGGGCGCCGACGATTATATGACCAAGCCCTTTGAACTGGCCGAATTAAACTCTAGGATAAAAGCGGTTTTGAGAAGACGGAAATTTGAAGGAAACAGCATCCTTAAGTTTCATGAAATGGCTATCGATACCGAAAATAAGTTGGTTGCCATCCATGGCAAGAATATCAAACTGACCAAAAAAGAGTACGATTTGCTGCTGTTCCTTTTGATCAATAAAAACCGCGTACTCACAAAAGAAACTATCGCCGAGCACCTTTGGCAGGACAATATCGATGTGGCCGATAACTTCGACTTTATCTACACCCATTTGAATAACCTGCGCAACAAAATTAAAAATGCCGACGGAATCGACTATATTAATACAGTTTACGGAATGGGTTACAGATTCACCGACCAATGAAGCCGGCATGGCCGGAGCAAATAATTAGGTCACATATGAGGATAATTGAAGTTTTTACTGGTTATCAGAGTTTTGCTAATTTTTAACACATGAAATTTCTTACCAAAATAAACCGCTCCTACTTTATCACGTTAACCATAGTGCTGATCATTAGCTCGGTGCTTGGATACTTGATTTTACACCGGGTTATCCTGGACCAAGCAAAGGAAACGCTCATCGGGAAAGCAAATCTGCTTAAAGGGCAAATTTCGGAAACGGGGGAAACCTTGAATTTATACCCTGAAATAGAAATAAAGAAAATAAACCGTCCAGATGGGCAAGGGGCTACATTCAAAGAGATCTTCATTCATAACCCCGAGGAAGACGAGTTGGAGCCTTATCTGGAATATTCGATACAGGAAAAAATCGGGGATTCTTTTTACTTAATAAGACTTCGACAATCGATTTTTGAAAACGAAGATTTGGTGGTCATCCTGGCGCTTACGATGAGCCTGATACTTTTATCTTCCTTTGTTATCTTGTTTTTTATCGGACGAAGGATCAACAAAACCATATGGGCCGATTTTGAGCAAAATCTATCAGAGATAGAAAACTTCGATTTTAGCGAGAAAACCGATTTGCATCTCGTAAACTCCGATATTGAAGAATTTGATCGTTTAAACAAGGTGGTTGCAAAGCTCACCCAAAAATTAAAATCCGACTATATGTCGCTCCGGGAGTTCGCCGAAGATGCCTCGCACGAAATTCAAACTCCGCTTTCGATTGCCAGGCTTTCTTTGGACGAGATTCTTCAACAAAACCCCGGCAAAGAGATATTTGAAAAGATCGTCGCTGCCATCAATGCTTTAAAACGGCTTTCTGCGCTCAACCAAAGCCTTCTGTTGCTTACCAAGATAGAAAACAAACAGTTCAAAGCAGATCAAACAATCTCCTTTATCAATGTCACCAAACGAAAGTTGGAAGAGTTCGATGCGTTGCTGGAAATGAAAAAACTGACCGTTGAAAAGGACTTTACAGAAGATTTTAGTGTAAAGATGAATCAGGAACTTGCCGAAAGATTGTTTAATAATTTATTCTCCAATGCTATCCATCATAATCTGGAAGGGGGATGCATTAAAATACAAATAAAGAAAGACGAGTTTAAAATTTGCAACAGCGGACTTCCCAATTCCCTGAACAATGAAACCATTTTCAATCGCTTTGCAAAAGGCAACTCCAAATCACACGGTTTGGGATTGGCCATCGTAAAAAACATTTGCAACACCCATTCACTCCACATCCGTTATGTTAAAAGCGATTTGCATTGCTTTACTATTCACCCAAATACACGCGGGTAATGAAAAAAATTATACTTTCCCTGTGGCTGATATTTTCAGTCTGGCTTTTAAACGCGCAAAGTCGTGATTTAAACTATTATCTGGAACAAGCCAAAGCCAACAGTCCGCTTATCCATCAAAACATCAACGATAACAAGATGGTGGCACTTGATCTTAAGCAGGTGAAAGCAGTGTTATCCAGACCCGAGATCAACCTGGAAGGCAGCGTGTTGTTTGCGCCTATTATTTCGCACGATACTAATTCAAACCATTTGGAATGGATATCGAAAGGGGCCAACAATTACACGGGCTATGACATGGCGATGACCGATGGTGGCCAGTATCAATCGGTGGTGTCGCTCAAACAACCCTTGTTCACCGGTTCAATTTTGAAAACCTACTCGAACAAAGCCGATATTGACCGCATGGTGAGCGATAACCGCATGGCGCTCACTACTCACGAACTTGAAAAAATAATCAGTTACCAGTACCTGCTCTGCCTGAAAAACAAAAAATCGATAGGTTTGAATTCACAACTCCTGAAAGAATTACAGAACGAATTACTGATTATGCAAAAATTAGTCGAGAATGCTATCTATAAACAATCCGATTTATTGCTGATGCAGATTGAATTTGATAATTATAAACTAAATTTGGAAACCTCGCAGTCGAATTTTAGGAATGATCTTTTCGGGCTGAATGCTCTGAGTGGAATACGAGATACGGCAACTGTCGAATTACAAGATATTGATTTCCAACCGAGAAAGGATAGGACGTTTCATTCCGGATTCCTGGTATCCTACCATCTCGATAGTTTAAGGATTGAGGCGGAACAAACAATCAGCGATTTGAAATACAAACCGCAGGTTAACTTATTCGCGAATGCCGGAATGAATGCTGTTTCCCTGCCAGACTTCAACCGGCTGGGCTTTAGCACCGGCCTTACTTTTAGCTGGAATATTTTTGATGGCAAACAGCATAAAATTCAGAAGCAGAAAGCCGAAATAAATTTGCAAACCCTCGATTTTGAAAAACAGAATTTCGTCACGCAACGGCAGATCAATACGAACAAAATCCTCGACCAGTTGGTCTCGCTCGAAAAACGAATCACACTGACAGACAATCAGCTAAATAAATACAATCAGTTACTGAGAGTCTATCACACCCAATTGTCTCAGGCCGAAATTTCAGTTATCGATTTTAAGAATATTTTAAAAGACATTGCAGCAAAAAAACAAGAAAATTTAATGCTCGGCATGGATAAACAAGCATTAATTGTATCTTATAATTATTGGAACTATTAAATATATCAAAATGAAATCAATATTTAGCCTCCTTTCAATAGGCTTGTTCATGGCGCTTTTTGTTTCCTGTAAAAGTAAACCAAAAGAAGTGCCACAGGATCAGGCAAGTCCCAAAGTTTCGGTCAAAACAACGACTGTGGTCATCGGCAAAATAGACCAGTTGGTCGTGCTAAACGGCAAATCGGTTTATTTGAGAAAGAACAATGTGCTGTCTTCCATCTCGGGCTACATCAAAAAAGTAAACGTCAGGTTTGGGGATGCAGTTCGTAAAAACGACCTTCTTTTCGAAATTCAGACCAAAGAGAACAAAGCACTGGAAAGTTCAGGATTGGATACGTTACTGTCATCGAAAAGCGGCGTTATAAGCATACTTGCTCAATCAGAGGGAATCATCAGCGAGTTGAATGTTAATTCATCCGGAATGTTTATTGCTGAAGGCAGTCCATTGTGTACCATTGTGGAAAATAAAGACCAGATGGTCCAGGTTAATGTTCCTTACGAATACAATTCATGGATAAAACGGAATCTCCTTTGCAAGATCGTGTTGCCCGACAGTACTTTGCTGGATGGGAGCACTTACCGGATCATGCCAGTAATCAACGAAACTTCGCAAACGCAGAACGTACTAATCCAAATCAGGGGTAGCCGGCAACTGCCTGAGAATTTGAATGTGATCGTGCAATTTATCAAGTCGGATCATCCCAAAGCCCTGCTTGTGCCGCGCGAAGCGCTGTTGACCAATGAGTCGCAGCAGGAGTACTGGGTGATGAAAATTATGCAGGACAGTTTAGCTGTTAAAGTACCAGTTCAGAAAGGATTTGAAAACAGCCGGATGGTGGAGGTCGTATCGCCAAATGTATTGGTGAACGATCCTGTAATTATTGATGGTGCCTACGGATTGCCCGATAGCACGGTAGTAAAAATTCAAAAATAACATGGATAAAATATTTGTAAGGTTCAAAAGCCCGGTAGCGGTCATCCTGCTACTTATCTTAATAGGTGGCGCGTTGTCGTACAACAACATGAAAACATCATTGTTCCCCAACATTACATTTCCGAAAATAAAAATTATTGCCGACAATGGAGAAGAACCGGTTGACAAGATGATGGTTTCGGTGACAAAACCCCTCGAGAATGCCATTAAACAAGCTGAAAGCCTGAAACTGATACGCAGTATCACCAGCATGGGAAGTTGCGAAATCTCGGCTTTCATGGACTGGGGCTCCGATATTAACCTTGACAAACAGCAGGTTGAATCGCGTATAAACCAGATAAAGAACAGCTTGCCACCTGGTGTGCAAATTACGGTCGAGAAGATGAACCCGTCTATTTTGCCGGTTATGGGGTATTCGCTGCAATCGGAAACCAAAAGTCAGATTGAACTGAAACTGATTGCCGAATACACGGTCAAACCCTACCTTTCGCGTATTGATGGCGTTGCCGCCATTCAGGTTATCGGAGGAAAGGTAAAAGAATTCCGGATCATTCCGGATCTGCAAAAATTAAAACTATTAAAAATCAGTACCCAGGATATTGCCAACGCTATCCGAGAAACCGGGTTCATCAAATCTAATGGCTATACGATTGATTACAAACGGCTTTACCTGACCACAACCGATGCGACGCTCGCCAATAAGGAGCAACTTGAAAATCTGGTTCTTTTTAACGACGCGACCCGGAAGATGAAAATTTCGGATATAGCCACGGTGGAGATTGCTGAAAAAAACGAATATGTAAAAATAAAGGCCGATGGCAAGAATTTTCCTTTGGTAGCCATTGTAAAACAGCCCAACAGCAATCTCATTGATGTGGCAGCACAGGTAATCGCAAAAGCACAGGAACTGAACCGGATTTTACCCAAAGGCATAGTTTTGAAACCCTATTATAACCAGGCCGAATTTGTACAGAACAGCATCAAAAGTATCATTGATGTACTTTGGATCGGGCTGTTACTGGCGATTGTGGTGGTTATTATTTTTCTTCGTTCGTTCAAGGCAAGTATGGTATTACTGGTTACCATCCCGCTCACCTTGTCGCTTACCTTCATTACGTTGTACTCGCTCGGTTTCGATTTTAACATTATGACCATCGGTGCCATTGCGGCTGCCATTGGATTAATTATTGACGATGCCATTGTCGTAGTGGAACAAATTCACCGGGCACACGAGCGAAACCCGCAACAGAAATTGAACGAGCTTGTCGGTAAAGCCATTCGTTTCCTGTTCCCGGCCATGGTCAGTTCTTCGCTGAGCACCATTGTGATCCTCATTCCCTTCGAGTTAATGACCGGGGTTGCAGGCGCCTATTTTAAAATCCTGACCGAAACGATGATCATCACGCTGCTGTGTTCATTTTTCATCACCTGGATCGGTTTGCCGGTGGTTTACCTGCTCTTTTCAAACAAAAAAGCATTCTCGGAAAAACTGGAGCACTTCCACGTTCCCAACTATAAGTGGATCGGATCTTTAACCCGAAAACCCTACTTCAGCCTGGGATTTGTTGTCGTGCTGATCTTCAGTATAGTGTTCATTTTCCCCAAGTTGCAAACCGGATTCCTTCCTCATATGGACGAAGGTTCCATCGTGCTCGACTACAACAGTCCATCAGGCACTTCGCTGGAAGAAACCGACCGGATGCTGAACGAAGTAGATAAGATCATCGAATCAACCCCCGAAGTCAAAACCTATTCACGGCGGACAGGAACGCAGATGGGTTTCTTTATTACCGAGCCAAACAGGGGCGATTATTTAATCGAATTGCATAAAAAACGGAACAGGACTACTGCTGAGATGTCGGATGAAATTCGAAAAAAAAATAGAACGGACTATTCCGGCGTTAACCGCTGATTTTGGCCAGGTAATTACCGACATGCTGGGCGATTTGATGGCCAGTGTTCAGCCCATCGAATTGAAGATATTTGGCAACGATCGGGATGAAATATTACGCCTATCAAAACAAGTAGCAGACAGCCTTCAGACAGTGGTGGGAACAGCTGACGTGTTTAATGGGATCGTGGTGGTTGGCCCGGAGATGAAAATCATGCCAAAAGAAGGGAAGCTGAAACAGTTTGGACTTACCCCGTCTCAATTGCAGGAACAGGTAAGCACTTTTATCGATGGTACGATCGTAGGAACGGTACCCGAAAAAGAGCAATTTACCAATATCCGGATGATCTTTCCTGTTAACAATAAAACGCCGCTCGATGGTTTGAAACAGATATCTATCTGCACGGCTACGGGAGATTATTTTCCACTTTCCGATTTTGCCGATTTCAGTATCCAAAGTGGCGTTTCCGAAATACAACGCGAAAACCTTCAGACCATGGGTGTGGTGACCTCACGGCTGAACAAACGTGATTTGGGAAGTGTGATGAAAGATATCCAGCGTAAACTGAAAAGCATCAGTTTGCCTTCGTCGTACCAAATAGTGTATGGGGGCTCGTATGCCGAGCAACAAAATTCTTTTGCCGAATTACTTAAAATCCTGATTGCAGGTGGGTTGCTGGTCTTTACCGTCGTTTTGTTCATGTTTAAAACCCTGAAATATTCGTTAATCGTACTTTTTATCAGCATGTTGGGTATTTCAGGCAGCGCAATTGCTTTGTTTCTCACCGGTACACCGTTAAACGTCGGGAGCTACACAGGTTTGATTATGATTATCGGCATCATTGGCGAAAACTCTATTTTTACGATCCAGCAATATTTGTCTGAACTGAAAACCGGTGGAAAACGGTCGTTGGTTCTGGCCGTTTCGGCACGTTTGCGGCCCAATCTGATGACCGCTGTGGGAGCAATTGTGGCGCTTATGCCCCTTGCTCTTGGAATAGGAACTGGCGCTCAAATGCACCAGCCTCTAGCCATAGCCGTTATTGGAGGCTTCATTGTTGCCTTGCCCTTGTTGCTGATTGTTTTACCAAGTCTCATAAGGCTGATCATCTCAAACAATGATTAGCTTTTTAAACAGGCCGTACAACTTAAAGATTCCTTTAGAATCGGATGGTAGCTTTGCTTCATAATAAACTAAAATAACAGTACCATGAAAAATTTATCATTAGTGGGTATGGCTCTCGTTCTCCTGAGTTTTACTGCTTGCGGACAAGCCGGGAAAGGCGTTCCCGAAAAAGTAAAAACCGCGTTCACCCAACGATTCGCCACCGCAAGCCATGTAAAATGGAGCAAAGAAAACGACTCCGAGTGGGAAGCGGAATTCAAGATGGACAAAAAAGACTATTCTGCCAACTTTAGTAACAATGGTGAGTGGATGGAAACTGAATACAAGATAAGCACGGATGAAATATCCGCTGCTGTAAAAGCAACCATCCAAAATGAGTTTGACGGTTTCAAAATCGAAGCATCGGAACTGTCGGAAACTGCCGATGGCAAGATGTACGAGATTGAGCTGGGAAAAGGTGAAAACCTCGTGGAGGCCATCATCGATACGAATGGTAAACTGATAAAAAAAGAGACCATTCAAGAAGATGAAGAATGGGACGAGGATTAAGTGTTTTTTTTCATTCCTAAGTTGAGCAGTTTTTGTTCAACTTAGGATTCAACTTCACCATAAGAACCATGCATAAATACCTTTTATTCTTGTTCTTAACCTTGTGGGTAAGAAATATTAATGGCCAAACCATACAGACAGATAGCACCCGGTACCGTTCTGATTTCGGGTTCCGTTTTAAATCTTTAATTATACCCACTGTCCTTATCGGCTATGGCATCGTAGGCATCGAGAGTGATGGATTGAAGTTTCTCAACGCGGAAATTAAAGAAGAAGTGAACGAGAATATCGACAAAAGGATGACCATTGATGATTTCTCGCAATATGCTCCTTCCGTGGCTGTTTATGGCTTAAATGCACTGGGTGTGGAAAGTAAAAACAACTTTAAAAACAGAACCCTTATTCTGGCCACTTCCTATTTAATAATGGGTACCTCTGTTTTTGCTTTAAAAAACGGCACCAAAATAGAAAGACCCGACGGAAGCTCAAAAACCTCTTTTCCCTCGGGGCACACGGCCACCGCTTTTATGGGCGCCGAATTCTTATGGCAGGAATATAAAGATGTTTCCGTATGGTATGGGATAGCAGGTTATACAATTGCCGCGGGCACAGGAGCATTCAGAATTTATAACGACCGGCATTGGCTCACAGATGTGGCCACGGGGGCTGGGATAGGCATATTAAGTACCAAAATTGCCTATTGGATAAATCCATTCCTTCAGCAAAAAGTATTCAAGAATAAAAAAGAGAGAGCTGTTTCTGTAACTTTCATGCCTTATTATAATGGGAAACAAACAGGTGTTGGATTCTTACTCAGTTTTAAGTAAGGCGTTGTTGACTATTTGAGAACAGAGTTGTTGAGTACAGACAAACCGATAAAGACGAATATTGGCTATAAATTCTCCAAACTCAGATCGTAGACAGAGTTTTAAAGCTACTAAAATATTCCTTGAAACATCCCTACCTTAATTGACTCCCTGCATTTTTCCGCATTTCTTGCATTTTAGCATTTATATGCTTGATATTCATTTAGTTAGTTAACCTATATTCAAGATGCAAAAAAACAGGATAAATAGCACACTTTCGTACTTTTTGTCTTGTCATAATGCTCGAAAATGCAGCCAAATCCGCATTATTAAACTGCTTATAATCAGGCAGTAATAGCCAAAGTGTGGAAAATACGGAAAATGCCTTAACCCAACTTGTTTTTAGATAGGACGTATTTATCTCATTTAAAGCCTGATGCGCTTTTATTATTTTTTATTCGGGTACTACGGATTTGTAAATACTCGATTTTTCAAAGGACGACGATAACAAAAACAAATTTACAAAAGATTTTATTTGGAATGATTCTAAATAGGCTGCTTTCGGGGACTACATCAGACTCTTAGTTTTCTAAATAATTGCAGTTCAGCTGATTATGTAATTAAGAATGATTACAAAATAAGAATAGGATTGGTCCCCAGGTAGTTATGAATTCACAGATTTTAACGTTTCGTTCATTTTACTCAAGTTGGGTTAAATCATTGAGAGCCTATTTTTCAGTTGCATCATATCATCACTAACCTTTTGCTCAATTACCTTGGCATAAATCTGGGTGGTTTTTATAGTAGTATGGCCCAGAAGTTTTGAGACTGTTTCAATAGGCATCCCATTACTTAAGGTAACTGTTGTAGCAAAGGTATGCCGAGCAATATGAAACGTGAGGTTTTTAGTGATGCCACAAATATCCGCAACTTCTTTCAGATAGCTGTTCAGTTTTTGATTTGAAATAATTGGGAATAAAGTCCCTGTATGAATAGACCGGGGATGATTTTTATAGCGCTCAATGATTGACAGAGCCTGCGGTAACAAGGGAACATGAACGGGTGTTTCTGTTTTTTCCCTTTCGGTATGAATCCAATCGGTCCCGTCTATACCTTTGACCAGGTTTTTTGGGGAGAGCTGACAAACATCAATATAGGCGAATCCCGTGTAGCAGGAAAAAACAAACAGGTCTTTCACGTACTCCAATCGTTCAATGGTGAAATGGTGGGCTTCAATAGCTTCCAGCTCATCCGATGTGAGATAAGGCCTCTCTACTCTCTTGAATGACAATCGATAACTCACAAATGGGTTTTTTTCTATCCATTCCAGCTTTACCGCCAGATTAGCCATTTTCCGTAACCTTTCCAAATGCTTCATCACCCCGTTATTTGATAGCGACTTATGGTGATCTCTGGGTTCATAAGCTCTAAGGTAGGATTCAAATTCTGCAATAAACCGGTAGTTTAACCGATTTAGGAGGATGTCCGAAGCATTTTTGGTATCCATTAGAAATTTGGAAAGATATTTAACGGTGGTCTGATAGTTCTTTAACGTACCCCAGGCAAGAACATCTTTTTGAGATACATCATGAAAATCTACCAGGTTTTTAAGCGTGAATCCATCTTCTTTAATTCCCATAAAATGATTTGTAATCACATCTGGTGAAATAGTCTCCTTTTTTAGAGTCAACTCTCGATGAATACTATAAAGTTGGCTCCTTACATTTTCTATAAAGTGATTAATTTCATGGCTGTCGGCATGAGAAGCGATTAATTTTTCACGTTTTTGATTCCAGGCGGATGCATCAATAGTTGTTTGTAACGAAAATTCTTTCCGAAGCCCGTTAACAGTGAGTCGTGCATAAATCCTAGCTTTCGTGTTTAGCTGTTTTGACTGCCTTGCAAGGAAGCAGACATTAAAGTTCTGAGTCGTTTCCATGAATTTGATTTTAAATGTTGTGTTATAGATTGTAAGTGAAGAAAAGTTCCCTAAATCCTCACCAAAAACAATCAAAATCAAACAAAAAACAGGAGAAAAGCTGTAATTTTAACAAATCCAACTAATAGACTAACAGCTTTTTAAGCCCTAATTCGGGAGTCAATTTAAGCAAAAAAAAAGACTCCCGAATTACTCACCAGAAATATGGTTTACATTGATATAAATTGATTTGTCAAAAACAGGAAAAGCCTGTAAATCAAGTAATTTACAGGCTTTTGAATTGAAATGAATCCTAAAAAGTCGGGGTAGCAGGATTCGAACCTGCGACCCCCTGGTCCCAAACCAGGTGCGCTAGCCGGACTGCGCCATACCCCGAATTTGCGGAGAGAGGGGGATTCGAACCCCCGGTACAGTTACCCGTACGGCAGTTTAGCAAACTGCTGGTTTCAGCCACTCACCCATCTCTCCTGATAATTTAGGCTACCTCACGAACCATTGTCAGGCGCGTTTGTTCAGGTCTCAAATGCGCCTGCAAATGTATTAAATTGTGCGACAACTCCAAAACTTTTCGAAGACAATGACGCAGGCAGTTTGGTACAAAACAAAAGGCCCGGCTGAGGGCCTTTTGCTTTAGTGGTTCAAAAGTTATCTGTTAGTAAGGAGAAAGGTGGTGTTTCTATTCCAAATCAACAGAACTATTTAGTGTGAGTAAGAAAACTACCTATCATGGGCGTTTTCTTGCAGCCACTATTTCTTATCGTCCTTTTCTCTACCTTTATCCTTTAGCGGTTCCGATGATTGCGGTGGTTTGGAAATCGACTCACGCATCTGGGTGTCGGCCATCACGTTCTTATATTTCACATAATCCATCACTCCCAGGTTCCCCATGCGGAAGGCTTCGGCTATGGCTTTGGGCACTTCAGCTTCGGCTTGAATCACGTTAGCGCGGGCTTCCTGGGCTTTGGCTTTCATCTCCTGTTCCAGAGCCACAGCCATGGCGCGGCGCTCTTCAGCTTTGGCCTGGGCAATGTTTTTGTCGGCCTCAGCCTGATCCATCTGGAGTTCAGCACCAATATTTTTGCCTATGTCAATGTCGGCAATGTCGATGGAAAGGATTTCAAAAGCCGTACCGGCATCCAGACCTTTATTGAGTACCACCTTAGAGATGGAATCGGGATTCTCCAGCACTGCTTTATGTGAGCTGGATGAGCCGATGGATGAGACAATGCCTTCCCCTACACGGGCCAGTACGGTCTCTTCGCCGGCGCCACCCACCAGTTGCTTGATGTTGGCACGAACAGTAACCCTGGCCTTAGTGATGAGCTGAATGCCATCCTTGGCCACGGCAGCTACCGGGGGTGTGTCAATAACCTTGGGATTCACTGACATCTGCACAGCCTGGAACACGTCGCGGCCTGCCAGGTCAATGGCGGTAGCCATCTGAAAGGTAAGATCGATGTTGGCTTTTGAAGCTGACACCAATGCATGTACCACGCTCTCAACGTGTCCACCCGCCAGGAAGTGAGCTTCCAGTTCATCGCGTTTAACTCCTGGAAGACCGGCTTTATGTGCCTCAATCATGGCGCGCACGATGATAAACGGCGGCACCTTCCGGATGCGCATAAGTACCAGTTGCAGAAGGGATATCCGCACGCCGGTCACCAGCGCCGAAAACCACAAAAGAACCGGCACATAATAAAGAATCAAGAAAAAGAGAACAATTACAACGGCAATGAGCCCCAGTGTTCCAATAGCTTCCATAGTGTTTAATTTACAGGTTTAACAACAATATAGCTTTTAAATACTTCAACTACTTCAATTTCAGTTTTTGGGTCAACAAATTTGTCCGGACAACGAGCTTCAACCTCTTGTTGGTTCACACGAACCCTGCCAATAGGATTCAGGCGGGTGATGGTAACACCACGGTCGCCCGGTTGGATTGAGTTATCGGGGATGGCGTCCACATTTCCCGTAATGGCCGTGCTCAGCATGAACTTGTTCCAGGTTTTTGCCCTTAATGCATATATCAGCATGCCCACCGAAACTACAATGGTAGAGCCTAATAACAGATTACCTGTATTGGTGCTCTCGCCATAAGCCAGAAAAATGCCGGTAGCAATCAGCAACAAGCCGCCAATACCCGCGAGGGTAATGCCTGGCAGTGCAAAAAACTCCAGGAGTAAAAGGAGAAATCCGGTAAGAATCAGTAAGATGATGATAGTCATAATGGTGGGGTCAATCAATCGTAACTTTTAGTTTTTGTGCAGTCAGCAGGTTTCGAAGGTCCAACAGTTCGGCATAGTTACCTCGTTTAATTTCACAAAAACCCTTTGTGTGCGTCAAAATGGCACATTGTTCTGCCTGTATCCCGTCGTGGTCGCATACATCTTCAAGCGTATGTATTACATGGTTAAAGGTATTCACATCGTCGTTATACAAAACCAACGTGTGTTCTTTAACTTTTTTATCGGAAGAATCTTGTTTTCCGCTTCTTTTATCAAATGGTGACATGAGCAAAATTTTCTTTAAATTATGAATTTTCTCTCACAAACAATACAAAAGTAAGATAAATTTATTAGAAAACTAATGCAACGACGGCTACCTACCTGACTGATTGTGTATTACAAAGATATGTCCAACTGTTGCTAAAGGGAGGTCGAGGGGAACGCTCTTAAAGAGGACGTCTTCTAACTGGCATGGTCATGCACCGGGCACCCCCGCCGCCCCGCGAGAGTTCTGAGCCGCCTATCGTGACCACATATTTTTTATAATCGGCAAGATTTATGGTTCCCGCATTGACCTCTGCGGCCGCCAGGATGGCATATCCCTGTTTGTCCATCTCTTCGAGGGTATGATTGTTGCGGGCATAGCCCATTACTTTTCCGGGTCCTATTGCAAAGAAATTGGCGCCGCTGTGCCATTGCTCCCGCTCCTGTTGCCAGGGGTCTTTGGGTCCGCCACAGGGGATAAGCCGAAGGTCCATGCCCAGTTTCTTAAGTGCATCGGGTAAACTATTTTGTCGGGTTATCCGGCTCACTGTGCCATCTTCTATGGTCATAAGAATGGTGGTATATCTGCTTTCCCGGGTAATCACAGGCTCGTATATCATGCAGGCATCACGGTCTAAAAATGTAAATACCATATCCAGGTGTATAAACGACTCAGGCGATGAAGGGAGTTGTTGAATAACGATGTGATGCCTTCCTTTTTTCTTTTTCATTTGTTCTGCTATAAAATCGATGCCCTGTGCAGATGTGCGGCAGCCATTTCCCATAACCAAAATGTCATCTCTGGCAATAAGTACATCTCCCCCTTCAATAAATGTCTCGGCACCCAAACTGTAATCGTTGGAGGGATTCAACAGGTTGGTTTTGAAGTTTTTGGAGTGGCGAAAAATGGCATCCATAATCAGCGACTCCCGTTCTCTTACCTGACTGGCCATTTTAGATATGAGGACGTTATTGTAAATGGTAGCTGAAGCATCGCGGGTAAAGAAGAAATTGTGCAGCGGCCGAAGCGCATAACGATCGTCGGACAGAAAGGTGGAAAAGGAATCCTTTTTTAGAGCTACCCCTTCGATGAGTTGTGTGGCCAGCTCATGGTGAGAGAGCGATAAAAGGTCTTCTTTTAGGTTGAGTGCCTTTTCGTGGGTGCACACGCGTTCAACCATGGATAGTTTTATGTGGGGGTCTCGCAGAATCTCGGCCAATAGCTCCTTCACCTGGAATGTGGTTGTTACCTTTTCTAAAATCCCACTCAGCTGATTGTACTCTTCAACCGCCACAGGCAGATTGAGAATGTCGCTGTAAAGTGCCCGTTCGGCATTTCCCGGGGTCATGTTCTCCACCTCGGGACCGGGAGTGTGCAATATAACCGCTTCAAGATCGCCTATCTCAGAGGAAACATTTGGTATGATGGGGGTTGACATAGAGTTGTGGTTTAAAGAGTTTCGGGTTAAGAGTTAAAGAACTCAAAGAGCCAGGCTTAAGGGATTTTACATTCAGTTCTTATAGTTTGCTAATGGACAGACTTTTACAGAAACCCTATGCAGCTATCTGTTTCCTGTTTCAATCCTTTCCCTCCATCTCTGGCTTCTACTTCGCTCAGCTCATCCCAATCTTGTTTCTTCAATTTCGGTACTTCCGCCTATCGGCAGGCGTTCAATTTCACCGCTTCCCTTTCAGCTATTTTTTATCGTTTAGCTTGATTCCCGCTTATTTTATGGGCTCTAAGTTCGTCATTTTGCATCAATAAGTCGCCACCTTTCAACCACTCTTTTTCTTGTTCACGATTCAAAATCACCGGCATTCGTTTTTTATGATTATGAATTTCACTCATTAATTTATTTTCTATCCTTATTCAGGTATTACAAATCTACAAAAAATCCAAGTGATACTTGCCCAAAAAAATGGCAGAGACCGATAATTTGCGGCTCTGCCATTTTTAAATATTTGGAAAATTTAAATGTCAACGCTTTGTGCGACAGGGAAAATCAGATGGATTCGGTTTCCACAACTTTCCCTAAAATGTCGGCGTAGGGGATTACCAGATAATTTTTATCTTCAAATTCCACTTCGGTGCCGGCAAATTCTTTAAACAGCACCCTGTCGCCAACGGTAATCTCAGGATTTTCGATATTGCTGAGTCCGGCTACCGTGCCTGTTTTTTCTTTGATTTTAGCGCTTTCGGGGATGATGATGCCCGAGGCGGTAGTCTGCTCAGTGTTGTCTTTATCCAGCGCAAGCAGCACATGCTGATTGATAGGTTGTAACTCTTTCATTGTAATGATAAATTTAAGTTATTAAATATATTAGAACCGGTTGTGATGACGAAATGCCAAAACAACAAAATTATTTGTCAGTTGATGTTGAGCAGCCGGTCAATGCGATTGCGGTCGAAGCCAACAATTACCTGTCCATCGATAATACTCTGGGGTACCCCCTGCTGACCGCTCCGTTTCACCATTTCGGCAGCCGCTTTTTCATCTCTGGAAACATCAATATCTCTGAATTGAATCCCGTGATTTCTAAGATAATCTTTAAGCGTCCTGCACCACGAACAGGTTGGAGTTGAATACACAATTACCTGTTTCTGTTTTGGGCTTCCTTCTGGCTGCACAGCAATTACCTGAGAGGTGAAAAAGCTGCCGAGAGCTCCCGGCTGATGGCATCCTTTAAGATAGCGGGCAGGTTTTCCTTCGTTAAATTCTATGAGAGTCGGGGCAGAGGTGACGTTGTAGCGGGTGTGGATATCTCGTACCTGGGTTACATCTACCAAAAAAACCGGCGCATCCGTGTCGGTTGCTTCAATTTGCATGAGGTTATTGAGGGCGCATTGGCTCTGTTCCGAATCTGCTTTGTATATCAACAAAAAAAGGTGCGCATTTTCTTTTAGCTGTTTCTCAAACTGATCTTTGGAGTGGATTTTATCGTATTTCATTACTTTATAAATTCAAGTATATACAAGTGCAGATATACTCATATCACTAACAATGCCAAAGTACGAGGCTTGTCATTTTGTCAGCTAATGAAGGGAATGCTGAAGCCCCGGCAGATGCAAAAGTATAAGAAAAAGAACGAATTAATAGATAAACTCAGTTAAAACCACAGCAGCGACGAAACTTAATTTGTTGGCTTCCTTCCGATCAATTATTATCTTTACAATTGTATAAGCAGATAATTTTATGATATTATGGGAAACAAAAAGTATATAGGCGGACACGTAAGCGCTTCGGGCGGAGTAGAGAATGCACCTTTAAATGCTGTGGCCATTGGAGCAGATGCTTTCGCGCTGTTTACCAGGAATCAAAGGCAGTGGAATGCGAAACCGCTCACCGATGATAACATCCGGCTGTTTAAATCCAATTGCAGGGAGAAGGGGTTTGATACCAAACATATTTTACCCCACGATAGTTATTTAATCAATCTGGGACATCCCGAGGCCGAGGGGCTGAAGAAGTCACGTGATGCTTTTTTGGATGAGATGCAGCGTTGTGAGCAGTTGGGCCTCTCCTTGCTTAACTTTCATCCGGGCAGTCATCTTAGGAAAATATCGGAAGACGATTGTTTAAAAATAGTAGCTGAATCTGTCAACCTGGCACTCCACCAAACCAAAGGGGTAACGGCTGTGATTGAAAATACAGCAGGACAGGGAAGCAATGTGGGTTACCGATTTGAGCATCTGGCTCGTATTATTGAGTTGACAGAAGACAAAAGCCGGGTTGGCGTTTGCATCGATACCTGTCATGGCTGGGTAGCAGGCTACGATTTTGCCTCCCAAGAGGGCTATGAGCAGACCTGGACAGATTTTGAGCGCATCGTAGGGTTAAGCTTTTTGAAGGGTATTCATTTGAACGATGCAAAAAAAGAGATGGGAAGTAAAGTGGATCGACACGCCAGCCTGGGTGAGGGTTATCTGGGATTGGATACTTTTTCCCGGATGATGAAAGATGAGCGGTTCAATGATATGCCCATTATTTTAGAAACACCCGACGTCAGTAAATGGGCCGACGAAATAGCGTGGTTGAAAACGCAGTAAGACGCAATGCGTTGCGTCTTCACTGCGTTTACTACAATACATTGGGTCTCTGCTGCGTTTAAATAATACATTGCGTCTTTGCTGTTTCGGAATTAAATTTGAAGGAATGATTGTATGTGGGCAGTTTTGCGAAACATATTGGTAATGTGTGCTCTGTCTTTTTATATCTCTCCGGTTACTGCTCAGGAAGTTAGAACGGAAAGGGTGGGAGGCGATACGCTATACATGCTGAAGTCTAAAGTCTTCAATGGCGATACTATCCCACATATCTTTTTGCCGGAAGTAACGGTTGTACCCCGCTGGCAATTTAGGAGCAAGAAAGAATACCGCACCTACAACCGGCTGGTGCACAACATAAAAGTAACATTGCCCTATGCCCGGCAGGCATCTGTTAAGTTGCAGGAGATAGATGGTGATCTTCGACACATCGAAGATAAAAAGCAGCGCAGGGTATATCTTAAGGAGGCTGAAAAAAATCTTTTTGGTGAATTTGAGCAGCCTCTGCGGAAGCTTACCTTCTCGCAGGGCAGGTTGTTGATTAAGTTAATCGACCGCGAAACCGGTAATACCAGTTACGAACTGATAAAGGAGTTTAAAGGGGGCTTCTCTGCTTTTTTCTGGCAGTCGGTAGCCCGCATCTTCGGCTCTAACCTGAAAGATGAATACCATTCCGACCGTGAGGACCGAATGATTGAACACATTATTATATTGATTGATAACGGAATGTTGTAAAATCTCCCGAAGAAGGATCGGGACAAGCCGTGAACAAAATGTCACGCAACGACCATTCCAGGGATAATATCAAATCATTTCCATAATTGCCCCAACAATATTCTTTGCTCCTTCGGCAATTTGCAGAATATTGGCATCCAGCATATAACAAGGTGTGGTGGCAATCTTGTTCTTTTTATCAATGACCACTTCTCCATGGGTGGTTTCAATGTGTTTGGCGCCCATTTTGCCTATGGCATCTGCAGTGTCGGGGTCTGAGCCGATGGTGAGTTCTACATCACCAAATATTTTGGCAATTACCACCGGTGAAATGCACAAGGCACCTATCGGTTTTCCGGCTTTATGCACCGCACGAACGGCCTTTTCAACCTCCGGATCTACCCTACTGTCGGCACCCTCAATGGCGAAGGTACTTAAGTTTTTGGCCACCCCAAATCCACCGGGCATCATCAGTGCATCAAACTCATCGGCATTGAACAGGCTCAACGGTTTTATTTCACCCCGGGCAATCCGGGCTGCTTCGGTAAGCACATTGCGTTTTTCATCGACGGGTTCACCTGTGAGGTGATTGATTACATGGTACTGCTCTTTGTCGGGTGCAAACAGTTGGTATTTGGCGCCGGCTTTGGCAATGGCCCACATCGTAAACACCGATTCATGAATCTCTGCACCATCATAAACGCCACATCCTGCCAGTATTACTGCAATTTTCTTCATGTTTCTGTTATTTTTGTAGTAAGACGAATTTAAGAAATTTCGAACGTGTTTCAAAATAAATCAACTCCTATGATTCGAACTTTTGTCGCCATCCCGGTCAATGGACTATCTTCGCTGGAGAAATGGGTAGAGCAGATGAGCCTTTTGCCTTCATTCCCGAATATACGATGGACAAAGCCCGACGACTGGCATATTACCCTGCATTTTATTGGAAATGTGGAAGAGGAACTGCTGCCGCTTCTTTCGGAGAGCCTGATCAGTGCTTTACAGTTACATCCTATTGGAGTAGCAATGGTGGAAGGGGTCGGTTATTTTGGCCGCCATGGTCATCCACGGGTGCTTTGGGCAGGTGTGAAAGAAAGCACATGGCTGACAGAGTTGTATCAGTTGGTTCAAAAAGGGATTATTGACACGGGGCTACCTCCGGCTATAAAACCATTCGCCCCGCATCTCACGCTGGGACGAAACAAGCGGGCCCTATATTCTCCCCGCCTGGTAGATGAATTAGAAAAACAAACCTCTATTCATTGGGGGAAACTGGAAGTGAAGGAGGTTATTCTGCTCAAAAGCCGCTTGGAAGAGCATGGACCAGTCTATTCGGTACTGGAGAAATTCCCTTTGAAGTTTTAGGGTTGCAACTCAAGCATCATAATAGACTTAGGTGCCACAAAGAGCCTTTCCAAATCGGGGGAGAGGGCGCCCGATACGATATCACGACCGGTATGATATTGCGTAAGTTGAGGCGCCAGCGAGGAGAAGATAACCCGCTGCTGTTCGTTCCGGTGGTTGTTGATGATGACCAGAAGTGCCTTTTCAGGAGCCTCTCTCAAATAGATGAACAGTCCGTTCTGTGGCTCATAATGTATGAGCTTTCCTGTTGTAAGACTGGGGTTGTTTTTCCGCCAGTTGAGCAGGCGGGTCATAAACCTGAGTGCTTCCTGCCGGTCGGCTGAGAGTGTCTGGGGGGCAAAGACCGAAGCCCGGTCGTTGGGCCATCCGCCCGGCAGAGGGGCCCTTACAAAGCCGGAGCCTTCGCCGGCTAAGCCCGGAAGCATCACTTCGGATCCATACAACAGGGAGGGAATACCACGGTAGGTGAAGATGAAGCCCATCATCATTTGAAAGATGGCGGGGTCTTTTTCAGCTATTGTAAAAGCGCGGGAAAGGTTGTGTTGATCGGCAAAAACAATCAGTTCATCGGCAGCATTTTGGTACAAAAAGTCG